>Ga0123355_10000068_pt1 | contig 110792 bp, 90 predicted proteins | sample TergutEmb28metaG_3_FD_89872 | JGI IMG/M metagenome (GOLD analysis project Ga0123355, IMG submission 89872) | Embiratermes neotenicus P1 segment gut microbial communities from Petit-Saut dam, French Guiana - Emb289 P1 | ecosystem: Host-associated > Arthropoda: Insects > Digestive system > Gut ...
ACGTTTACAGGATTCCCATTCTTCATGACATACGAAGCAGCACGAGATGCAGCTAAAGGTCAATCAATGTTTGCCCATGCTTGGGTTAGGCCGACTGTGGCAAATCATGAAGGTTTTAGGTTTGCGATGCATTACTCTTATGAACAATTCGGTTCAGGAGGTCATGTATTAGGTCCACACATTCTCCAACTTAATTGGTCACCTGAAGCAGGACATAATCCTAAAGGACACCCATTTGTGTATGTTCGATTCGATGTTACGGCAGATTTATCGGTAGGCACAATAACGCCTTTGACATTCCTTGCAGAACAGGATATGTCCGGTGACATAGAAGTGGTAACCAATGCGGGCTCGGTTACCATAGTCGCAGAGTAATACATTGGATGTTACATGAAAGCATAAAACAAAATAACAAAACAGAGGGGTAAGTTTAGTCAACACGATTAAACTTACTCCTCTATCTACAGCATGAGTAACTTGTACTAAAATATGGGTCGCACCATTAAATCCGCTGCAATTAGCAGCAAGCAGCTCGCTACAGTTTCTTCTTCAGCTCAAACAGCAAACTGAGAGCTTCCAGTGGAGTTAAGGTATTTAAATCAGTATTTTTCAACTGCTCAGCAATCTCGCTTCCGCCCATGTCCAGCATGGAGATTTGTCCATCATCTTCAACAGAAATGCTGCGTTCTTTACGTGGTGCTCCTTTTTCATTTTCCAATGTTTTAAGCACGGTTTTCGCGCGCTTTATCACCGTTTCCGGCACACCTGCAAGCCTTGCAACTTCGATTCCGTAACTATCATCAGCTCCACCGGGTACGATTTTACGAAGAAATATAATATCTTCACCACGTTTTTTCGCAGTGATATTATAGTTCTTAACACCGTCAATCTCATCTTCTAACGCAGTCAGCTCATGATAATGTGTCGCAAACATGGTTTTTGCACCGAGCTTCTTTTTATCAGTACAGTACTCTAGCACTGCTCGTGCCACAGACATTCCATCATAGGTTGATGTGCCACGACCTACCTCGTCTAATATGAGCAGTGAATTACGTGTTCCATTTGCAAGAATATCTGCAACTTCTGTCATCTCTACCATGAATGTGGACTTCCCTGCAGAAAGGTCGTCAGAAGCACCGATTCGTGTAAAGACTCTGTCCGTTATCCCTATCTGCGCCGAGCGTGCAGGCACAAAAGAACCTATTTGCGCCATTAACACAATAATCGCAGTTTGACGCATATATGTGGATTTACCTGCCATATTCGGTCCTGTTATTATGGCCGTTCTCGATCCATTAGTATCTAAAAATGTGTCATTGGGAACGAATAATGACCCTTGTTGCATAACTTCAACCACAGGATGTCGCCCGTCTTTGATATCGATTATGCCTGAAATGTCTATTTCCGGCATATAATAATTATTTGTAACAGCCACTTCAGCCAGAGAGCACAGTACGTCAAGCTCTGCGACGGTCTTAGCCGTTGCCTGAATACGTGCAACCGTTGTGGCTATTTTCTGTCGCAGTTCTTCAAAGAGCTTATATTCAAGAGCTGTCAGGTTATCTTTCGCCGACAATAGTTCTGTTTCCAACTCTTTGAGCTCTTGAGTGATGAATCGCTCGCAATTTGCAAGGGTTTGCTTTCTTACATAATCATCAGGCACGTCATCTGATGAGGAGCGTGGAATCTCTATATAGTATCCGAACACCTTATTGTATCCGATTTTGAGCTTCTTTCCTGTGCGCTCACGTTCTCTTGCTTCAACATCTGTAAGTGCTTGTGAACTGTTTTCCAGAAGTCCTCGAAGTCTATCTACTTCAGGGTCTACACCATCTTTTATAAATCCACCCTCACGGACAGAAAATGGCGGATCATCACAAATCATGCTATCGATTTCCTCGCCAATATCACCAAGAACATCCATCGCCGCACATTCTTTTAATGCTGTGGAATTCATGGGCTCTAGTTGCGAAACCAGCTCCGGTAAAGCATCAATGGATGATGATAATGCTTTTAGATCACGACATCCTGCATTCCCGTATACTATTTTTCCGATTAGGCGTTCTATGTCACCAATATTTCTAAGGTTTACAATCAGCTCACCTCTAATGACAGACGCTCTAAACAATTCTTGAACAGCACTTTGACGACGTTTTATCGGAGCCGTTGACAGGAGCGGACGAAGCAGCCATGTTCTTATCATGCGACGCCCCATAGGCGTTTTTGTTTTATCCAGCACCCAAAGCAAACTGCCTTTTTTCTCACTTGCTCGTAATGTCGAAATAAGCTCAAGGTTTCGCATTGTGTTAATATCTAGCTCCATATACGCATCATCATTATTTCGACGCAGTGTACGAAGATGGGATATATCAGCATTTTGCGTGTCCGCTAGGTATGATAAAAGTGCGCCTGCAGCTATAAGTGATGTCGGTGTGTGCTGTGAGCCAACGCTTATTGCATCTCCAAATTGCGCATGCACCAGCTTCAGATTGCTTTCGTCAAATCTTTCATTATCGCACTGAACCAGACAGTCAAAGCGCTCTTTAAGATATGCACTTACATGTTTGGTCATGGCATCATCGCCACCTAATATGCACTCTGCAGGAGAATATGCGCCCAGCTCATTTTCTATATGGCTCATGTCTTTGCCCACAAACTCAGTGACAGAGATGTCTCCTGTAGAAATATCCGCAAAACATATCGCTGATACTTCGCCTAGATATACAGCACAAAGGTAGTTTGACTTGCTCTCGTCCAGCATTGATGACTCCATCAACGTTCCGGGAGTTACGGTACGCACAACATCCCGATCAACAATCCCTTTGACTGTTGTCGGGTCTTGAAGTTGCTCACAAATCGCAACCTTATATCCTTTGGCAATGAGCTTTGCTATATATGGTTCTGCTGAGTGGTAGGGCACACCACACATTAATGTTCTATCTTCAGGCTCACCGGATTTATTGCGTGTTGTGAGGACAATATCAAGTTCTTTTGAAGCTAGAACGGCGTCGTCACCGAACATTTCATAAAAGTCACCAAGACGAAAAAAAAGAATGCTATCCGGGTTGCGTTCTTTTATTTCAAGATATTGTCGCATCATCGGTGTCATGTAGTACGTACCTCTCGTGAATATTAATTAAACTCTGCCATTGCAGCATCAAGTCCCCGTGTGATTATTAATTCTAAAGCCTTCGTGGCTTTCACGCAACTGTCAGAAACTTGCTTTGTTTCATCGCTACTAAACCTGGAAAGTACCCAGTCTGCCATGTCATATTCTTCATGTGGAGGTCCACCTACACCGATTCGAACTCGCGGGAAATCTTCGCCTCCGCATTTGGCAATTATATCTCTCAAGCCATTATGTCCACCTGCTGAACCACGCCGACGAATGCGCAGCTTCCCAATAGGTAACGACACATCATCAGTGATTGCAATTACATTTTCCAGTGGTACGTTATAAAACTTCATGGCTTGCCTGACAGAGTTGCCACTGAGATTCATATATGTCTGTGGTTTAAGCATAAGTACTTGTTCATCGCCTAGTTTCACTGTAGCCATCAATGCATAAAACTTTGAGCGATTTATCTTTACACCAAGCTCTTTTGCCAATATGTCGGCAGCCACAAAACCTGCATTATGCCTCGTGTTTTCATAGCGTAATCCGGGATTACCCAAGAATACGGCTATCCACGAAACAGGTGTAGTTTTTCTTCTAAAAAACATGAGACACTCCAGTACTAAAGAATATTTTCGTTACTGGTCACGCTGTATATGAAGCGCGACGAAGGGTCTGTGTACAAGCGCACACTGACTCTCTGCTAGGTGAGACGTTGGTCACCTAAATAGCGTTGATATTGATACCTCTTCATATATACGACTAATTGCCTCCGCAAAAAGTGGCGCTGCTGTTATATATTTGATTTTCTCACAAGGATTCTCACCAGGAAACGGAATAGTATCTGTAAACACAACTTCTTTAATCACGCTGTCACTAATTCTCTGTATGGCGCTACCTGATAGAACACCATGACTGGCACAGGCGTAGATTTCTTTTGCTCCGCCTATTTCCACTAATGCATTTGCTGCCTCGCAAAGGCTACCTGCTGTATCAACCATGTCGTCATACAATATAACTCGCTTGTTCTCAACGGAGCCAATAATATTCATAACCTCTGACTGATTTGCTTTTTCACGCCTTTTGTCAATAATGGCAAGCCCTAGCCCCATTTTTAGAGCAAATGCTCTTGCTCTTGCAACAGAACCAATGTCAGGAGATACAATTATCGTGTCGTCCGAAGTTTCGAATTTCTTATGATAATAATCAACAAATAATGGCGAGCCAACCAGGTTGTCAACAGGAATATCGAAAAAACCTTGTATCTGAGCAGCATGCAGATCCATTGTCAACACTCTGTCTGTACCTGCTGATGTGATAAGGTTCGCTACCAGCTTCGCTGATATGGGGTCACGGGCTTTGGCTTTTCTGTCTTGTCTTGCATAACCAAAGTATGGCATAACGCAAGTCACTCTACTGGCAGAAGCGCGCTTGCATGCATCTACCATTATCAGCATTTCCAAGAGGTGATCATTAATGGGAGTGCATGTTGATTGCATAATGAATACATCTGAGCCACGTACCGTTTCATTAAGGGACACAGCAATTTCTCCATCCGAAAACGTTGAAACAACTGTGCTTCCAAGTCGTACTCCAATGTTGCGGCAGATATCTTCCGCAAACGGAATATTTGAGTTACCACAGATGATTTTGATATCCTTATTCTTCGCCATTGTGACCTCCCATTGTTTTGGACACCTCTAAAAACTTACCGCCAATCATCTTGGTGTATCTTTTTCCTCCACGCTGCGTTAATTTTCCTTGAAAGACGGATGTATTCCTGCGGAAAATTGCCTTGATTGGATAAAAAATATTCACCAATCTGACAGACGCCAAGTTTTTAGAGGTGCCCATTGTTTATATATAATTACATTTACATCTCTGCAGCTTTTTCTAAATCTTCAAGTATTATAATTGTTAAGTCATCTCTGGTGTGACCTTCAAGTTTTGAAACTCTGTCCGAGTGTACAGTGACTATGTTTTCAAAGAAGTTGCGGACATCTCTTGCGTTACCAAAGTTGTAGTCTCGCTCTTCGTATAGTTTATTGAAATATTCCTTTGCATATTCTTTAGCGTCATCAGTTAGAACATACTCACTTTTTGAACACATTATGTTGAAAATATCATACAGTTGCTCATCATTATAGTCTTCAAACAATAGATATCTGTTAAAACGCGATTCAAATCCCGGATTCGAGCTTATAAATCGCTCCATTGGCTCATTATAGCCTGCAACGATTACTATCAAATCATCACGATTGTCTTCCATCATTTTTAGCAATGTTTCAATGGCTTCGCGACCAAAATCGTTCCCTGCTCCTGCGTCAGGAGCCAGTGCATAAGCTTCGTCAATGAAGAGAATCCCACCCAGTGCACTTGTGACTGCTTCTGATGTTTTAATTGCTGTTTGACCCACAAACCCTGCAACAAGTCCGCTACGATCTACTTCAACAAGTTGCCCCTTTGACAGCACTCCTATGGCTTTGTACAGCTCTGATAAAATGCGTGCAACTGTGGTTTTGCCTGTGCCGGGATTTCCTGCAAATACCATGTGTAATGATACAGGAGGATTTGGCAAGCCGTTTTCTTCTCTGAGCTTGCGAACTTTCACAAAATTAATCAGGCTTTTGACATTTTGCTTAATATTATCCAGTCCAATAAGCTCATCAAGTGTTTCCAGCAATTCTTCTTGTGTCTTTTCCGGTTCTGACTCTTTTTCTGATTCTACCTCAGAAAAATGTGGAGTGTTTTCGTCCACATTCTTGTTATCATTCTTTTTGTCGTCCTTACTCTTGCCTTTTACTTCCTCAGTTAGAGTCTGGATTTCAGGATTTTGATTCATTGAGGATGTTTCAATCAGCAATTCTTTTGCTGCATTTTCTGCTTGCTTTATTGTGCCTAAAATATCAGAAAAACCCGCTAAATCATCTAGATATGCACCTGACGGCTTCATATCTTGCATAAGTTCTTCTTTGGTCTTTTTATTTATGTCTTTCATCTAGTACTCCGTCTTCGTAATCTCAGACGCTTATGGTATAGCTGTATCATCTGGTGAAACCAAGCCCAATACTTCCTTTGCGATTCGTCGTATTACATCAGGATCATCTATGTTTTCTAACATAAATTCTAAGTAAGCAATTTTCTCTTGTAACTCGGCTGCTTCTTGTCTTGCAGCTTGCAGAGATTCGTATACTTCAACATGCTGAGTGTAAAAGTTATATAGGCTAATTCCGCCATAAACAGTCAATGCCAACACTATGATAATTGTTATAATTTTGGAACGCGACGACATGGCGATGAACTCCTTTACATTAAAACTATATTCGTCTATTACTATATCAAAATTTGCAGAGGAATGGAATCCTTATTTTATGTTTTCGGTTAAAGTTTGTCCTAATATGCCATAAATCGTACCGAAAATGCGTAAATTGTAAACACTTAGTGAACACTTCTGTTATTATGTAAAAAAACCTTTATTTTATTCTCATTTTATGCTATTATGCTTATCGCTGTCTACAAGCATGTCGAGGACTTCGAAGTGCTCAAAAGTGCAGTTGAGGATAAACTTTCATAAAAATGCACATCACATGCAACTTTTTATGGAGGTAATGGGTGTTATTACTGTAAACGACATTTATTCAACAGTAAATTGCATCTAAAAATAAAAAACGAAAATTATAAGGAGTCAAAAAATGAAAAAAAGATACGTATTAACAATTGCGGCAATAATGCTTTGCCTCACCATGCTACTAAGTGCTTGTGATGCTTTAGGTGCTTTAGGTGGCGGAAGCGACGACACCCCTGCTCAAGACGAAAACCTGACACTAGGTTCGACATTTGAGTTTGATGGTCTGGAAATCACTTTATCAAACAGAGTTGGATACACAAGAGTTAGAGATCGTTGGTCTGATAACGATGGCGAATATGTCTTCTATATTCCTGTCACTGTTACAAACATCAGCGATGGAAGTAACGGCCTTGACCCTTGGGGCATAACCGTATTCTCACCAGCAGGCACAAGTATTGATTTTGTACCATCTTGGTATTCGCAGTTCGAAGATACAAACATTTTCTCAGTTGGTAACGTTCAACCTAACGTTACTAAAGAAGGAAACATCTACATTTATTACGGCGGAGATGGCGAATATATCATTGAATTTGAAGGATTTGTTATTGATGACGATTCTTTTGAAATGATAAACGTTGAAGTTAAATTTGAAATTACTTTTGATTTCAGTGGTCTTCCGGAAATTCAAACTGAATTTTCTTTAGGCGAAACACTTAATATCGGTGGTATGGAAATCACAATAGCTGATGATATCTCTTGGGGAATCATCCAAGACACTTGGTCTGATCACGAGGGCGAATATTACTTCTTCTTACCGGTTGCACTGCACAATGCTTCTAATGAAGCTCAAGGCTTCCCGTGGAGCTTTGATATCTTCGGTCCTGATGGAACTACAGTAGACAGCATCGCATGGGTCGTAGACGCTGATGATATCTCTCGCTCAGATGACATCCTGCCTGGCGCACGATATAGTGGATATCTACACGTTTTGTTTGTTGGTGACGGTGTATATACACTTCAGTTTATGGATCCGGAATTCCGCGATGAACTCCGCGTACTTGTTCCAATTACATTTGATCCTGACACTGCTCCTGTCATTTATGTGCCACAAACAGAGTTTATTCTAGGCGAAGTCATGGTTGTTGATGATCTAGAAATTACATTCTCTGATGATTTCGATTGGGGAACAGTTGATGCACGTTGGTCAGATCTTCATGGTGAAGTAGTATTTGTTATCCCTGTTACAGTAACAAACATTGGCACATCAGCAAATAGCTTCCCATGGTCCGTAACAGCTTTTGGTCCAAATGGTCTTGAGCTGGCTAACCCACGAATCGACGGTGATATTATGCGCTCCGGAGATATCCTGCCGGGCGCAACACTAGAGGGTATTTTACATGTGTTGTTTGATGGCTATGGCGATTATGTAATTCGCATTTCAGCATCATGGCGCGAAGAAGTCTACCTCCTGTTTACTATTGTTGGTGATGACGCTGCAACTACAACTGCAGACGATGACGACGAAGATGAAGAGGATGACGAAGACTAATCCTATCTCGTAAACTAATAATTCGAACCTACGGCTTTCGAGCTTTAGGTTCGAATTTTTTATTTTGATCTTTCACAGCGTAGACGCAATCATCACTTTATGATATTGTAATAGTTGCTTCTAAACTTTCAAAGCAAGGAGAAATATATGTATACAGCTTCGGTAATTACAGTTAGCGATAAATGTTTCCGGGGCACCCGCGACGATCTCAGTGGCCCTGCTGTACACGCTCTGCTAGAAGACGCAGGTTATATAATTACGCATACTGCTATCATCCCTGATGATCAAAAACTTATAGAAAATCTGCTAATAAGCTCTGCTGATGATCTTGATGTCGCCTTAATAGTCACAACAGGTGGCACAGGTTTTGCCGAGCGTGATGTCACACCGGAGGCAACAATAGCTGTATGCACAAAACTAGCCCCCGGTATTCCGGAGGCTATGCGTTCTGCCAGTTTGAAAATAACGGACAGAGCAATCCTTTCTCGTCAGCAAGCGGGCATAAGAGGGAAGTCGCTGATAATAAATCTGCCGGGCAGTCCCAAAGCAGCCACAGAGAATCTCGCTGCTGTGCTTTCGGCGATTGATCATGGGCTAGAGGTGCTACGAGGAACAAAGAAGGACTGCGCTATTGAATCTGTTTAAACTTATTATTTAACGATTTTCGCTTCTCTCGATTTTATTTGCCTTATTATGTCGTGAATGGTTTTTGCTCTCTGAGGCAATGCAATGCCACAATGCGGTGCACGCTCTCTGCCATGAGTATCACAACCTGCCTGCATTGGAAGGTTATGCTTCAGTGCAAACTCATATGCCTTTGCATTTGATGACTTTCTGTCCACCATGTTATATACTTCTACACCATCAATAAGGTGGGGAGCAACAGGGTAATTGTGTTCAATGTAATATTCATCTCTAAATGGATGGGCTTGAGCGAGATAGCCACCATTTTTTCTTACAAGGGCACTGTATTGCTCAATGCCTAGTTTGTCCATATTGGGATTTGCCAACAAAAACTCCAGATCTAAGCCATATGTCAAAAAGTCTGCACCTCTTATAGTAAACTCCCAGCCGAAAAAGACATCTAATCCATGTTTTTCTCCGGCTTTTTTTGCGGCATTGTAGCCCGACACTACGCATTTCATTTTCTTTTCCCAGCTCGATTTATATGAGCAAACAGAAAATCCATTGACGAAATGGTCTGTTACAATTATCCCTGTATATCCCAGCTTCTTATATCTTGCGACTTGTTGAGCCGCAGGAATAAGCGCACATCTGCTCACTTCCGAAGTATGCATGTGCGTTTCGTATAAGTATTCCATTTATCCTCCGCTTTTGATTGCATCAACTCTATAACATTTTTTTATTGCTACTCCCTGTGTAGGCATACGCATTATACCATAATATGCACAAGAGGGGTAAGTTTAATCGTGTTGACTAAACTTACCCCTCTGTTTTGTTAGTACGAAAATCTGCTCTACGCTAAATTATGTGTACATGCAAAATAGTGTATTGCAAGAACATATTAAATATGCTATAATCAAACTCACGAGTATGCAACTCGTGAGTTTGATTATAGCATGCGTGAGGAGAGTGGAAATATGTTTTACGGACGAAATAGTGAAATCGATAAATTAAATGAACTGTATAGCACAGATAAATTTGAATTTGCCATAATTTATGGTCGCAGACGTGTCGGCAAAACAACTATAATAAGAGAGTTTATAAAAAACAAAAATGCTATATTCTTTACTGCAAATGAAAGCACATCAGATGATAACTTAGTGTCTTTGAGTCGATGTATTGGCGGCAGAAACGATGCGCCTGTTTATCAAGATTATGAAAGTGCTGTTTCCGCCGTCTTTGATATGGCAAGGGATGAGCGGCTTGTTTTTGTAATAGACGAGTACCCGTACCTTGCGGAATCTTTTAAAGGGATATCATCGTTGCTACAAATTGCGATTGATCACAGGAAAGACAGTTCCAAAATCATGATTGTACTATGTGGCTCAAGTATGTCATTTATGGAAAATCAAGTACTAGGTTATAAAAGTCCACTTTATGGTCGTCGTACAGCACAGTTCAAAATACTTCCCTTTACTTTTTTTGAATCGGTGCATTTTTTCAACGGTTTCTCAGATATTGATAAAGCTATTCTGTACGGCACCACCGGAGGTATACCTGAGTATCTGAATAAAATTGACCAAAACAAGAGTGTAAGAAAAAATATAATTGATTTGTTTTTGTCACCCTCCGGTCACTTCTTTGAAGAACCATCTAATCTCATAAAACAGGAGTTGCGAGAGCCATCAACATATAATGTTATAGTTGAATCTATAGCATCAGGAGCTTCTCGCCTAAATGAAATAGCAACAAAAGCTAAGCTGGAAAGCAACAAGTGCGCGAAATATTTATCTTCGTTAATATCCCTTGGACTGGTAAGTAAAGAGTATCCGTATGGTGAAACTGTGAGCAAGAGAAGCATTTATAGATTAGACGATAACATGTTTAGATTTTGGTACCGTTTTGTTTTCTCAAATATGAGCGCAATTACAGTTGGCATGGGTGATGCAGTTTATGATAATGAAGTTGAACCACAACTCAATGCATATATGGGACTCATATTTGAGGACATATGCAAACAATGGTTGTTTGAGCAAGCTAGAAAAAACATGTTACCATTTTTTGTTGGTAGTTTTGGTCGTTGGTGGGGTACAAATCCGAAAACCAGACAACAAGTAGAAATTGACATTATGGCTGCAAAAAATAATAATGCGATTTTTGCTGAATGTAAATGGAAAAATGCAGACGTAAGCATTAATGTATTAGACAGTTTAAAGCAAAAAAGCACTCTATTTGAGTACTTAAAACCCCATTGGTATATTTTTGTAAAAAATGATTGCACTTCGGAGTTAAGAAACGAGAGTTCGTGTGATAGTGTAAATATTATTACACTATCACAGATGATGGAATTGACGTAATACGCCTGCCTGAAACAGCAAATGCCATATAGTGATTGCTTCACCGCACGCTAAACAGCAAGTCGCCATATGTTGGCAGTGGCCAGTGTTTGCGAGAAACCATAAGTTCCATCTCATCTGTCAATTGACGGATCTCACCCATCTTGGGCAGTACGACATCTTTATAATGATAGGCTTTTTCCAAAAGATCGGCCTTTTCTTCTGCTTCGTAGAGCTCGCTTAAGAGCTCTGCTTCTTTTTTATGTAGCCCACCAAGAAGCTCCGATAAACGCTTAACGGTATCGCGCTCATATGTACAATCTGAGTAATCTGCGATAAATGCCATTTTAGCAACGGCAGCTTCACTCAACTTCCCGGTGTATAGTGCAGCCATAGGAAGAATGTTTTTCTTTATGATTTTATACATTGTGATGGCTTCAATATTGCAAAGTTTACAATAGTTTTCAAGACCAATCTCATATCGTGACAATAGCTCAGAGCGAGAGAAAACCCTATGTTTTTCGAATAACTCAATGTTCTTATCGCTTATCATATATGGCAGCGCGTCCGGTGTTGTTTTTAGATTTAATAATCCACGCTCTTTTGCTTCAGTAACCCACTCATCGCCGTAGCTATTACCGTTGAAGAGTATTCTTTTATGCTCTTTAATAGTTCTCTTTATAAGCTGTTGTAAGCAGGTGTTAAAGTCATCAGCACTTTCAAGCTCATCTGCAAATGCGCGCAGTGACTCTGCAACGATTGTATTAAGAATTGTATTGGCCTTTGCGATTGACATCTTTGAGCCAACCATTCTAAATTCAAACTTATTGCCTGTAAATGCAAATGGAGAAGTTCTATTGCGATCCGTTGTATCCTTTGGGAAATTTGGGAGAACAGATGCTCCAATGGTCATTTCTGTTTTTTCACTTGCATTATAATGCAGGCCTGACTCAATTGCTTCAAGTATTGCGAACAGTTCGTCACCAATAAAAGCAGAGATGATGGCAGGAGGGGCTTCTCCACTACCAAGACGGCAGTCATTGCCTGCGCTTGCTGTAGATATGCGGAGTAAATCCTGATGGTCATCAACAGCCTTCAAAACAGCAATCAGAAAGAGTAAGAAAACAGCATTATCATGAGGCGTTGCACCTGGTTCAAACAAGTTGATTCCGGCACCGGTAGCCAGGGACCAATTCACATGCTTGCCACTTCCGTTTATGCCGTCAAAGGGCTTTTCGTGAAGTGTGCAAATCATTTCATGCTCTTTTGCGATTGTCTGCATAATTTCCATTATTAGCTGGTTGTGGTCGGTTGCAAGATTTGTCGTTGTATAAACTGCTGCAAGCTCGTGTTGAGCCGGAGCAGATTCATTATGTTTAGTTTTTGCAGGCACGCCGAGCTTCCACAGCTCTTCGTCCAGTGCCTTCATGTAGGCAGATACTCGGGGTTTTATCGCACCATAATATTGGTCGTCAAGCTCTTGCCCTTTTGGTGACTTTGCGCCGAATAATGTGCGTCCTGTGTACATTAGGTCTTTGCGTTGCTCATACATTGCCTTATCTATGAGAAAGTACTCTTGCTCAGCACCTGCCATTGGAGTGACAGAGGTTACGTCTGAATCTCCAAATAAGCGAAGCACGCGAACAGCTTGTTTATCGATGGCTTGCATTGAGCGAAGAAGCGGAGTTTTTTCATCAAGAGCTTCTCCGCCATAGGAGCAAAATGCAGTTGGAATATATAATGTACTACCACGCACAAATGCGTATGATGTTGGATCCCATGCTGTGTAACCGCGAGCTTCAAATGTTGCGCGCAGCCCTCCTGATGGGAAACTGGAAGCATCTGCTTCCCCTGACACTAATGCGCTACGGGAGAACTCCATAATAGCTCTGCCATCACCAGTCGGAGAAACAAAACTATCATGTTTCTCTGCGGTGATACCGGTCATAGGCTGAAACCAATGAGTATAATGAGTTGCCCCAAGATCAATTGCCCATTGCTTCATCTTCTCAGCAACAGCATCTGCAATTACAGTATTAAGGCGAGTGCCATCTTGTATGGTTTTTTGCAAGGCCTTATAAATGTCATCAGGCAAACAACGCTTCATGACATGATCGCTAAAGACCATCATTCCAAACATTTCCGGCAACTTCACATTATTGTTCATTTTTAACTCTCCATAAAGTGTGTCTATAGCGGGCAATTTCTCCCGATTTTTTCGCTAGAACGGGTCTTATCGCCCTAATACGAAGTATCAACGAAGTTACATACGCGAAAAGAATCGTTGAAAACTGCCCGCTATAGGCGTAATTATATATACTCATCCATGAATCCGTTTTTTGTAAGACGCTTGATATATCTAAATCCGCATGATCTTACAAGCTCACGCATTTCATCAAACATATAATACAGCGAGCCTACAGAGTGGCTGTCGCTTGAAAGAATCACTTCTCCGCCACGCTTCTGAAGTTCTTTGAGCAAGAAAACAGACGGATACGGTTCTTTTTTACCCAGTCGGTACATTGCTCCTGTGTTAATTTCAAAAAGTTTGCAATGTTCAAGAACGCTATCCATTGCATCCAGCGCTGCTTTTACATAACGTGGATGTTCTTCGTCGAACATACATCCGTTAATATTTCGTTTTGTGATTAGGTCAAAATGTCCTACGATATCGGCTTTTGTTTTCTGAACAACACCTGCAATTGTTGAGTAGTACTTCTCTACCATTGCGTAATAGTCACTGTCAAAGTGTTCAAAGCAGACTCTCTTTATATGCTCTGCTCCTCCGTCGATTGTGATAAATTTCCCGTCTTTTTCAACGTGATGAGAAACGCCGATTACATATTCAAGACCTTTAGGCAAAGTATCTGTGAAGTAGTCCATCTCAAGTCCGAGAAATACTTCGATTTGTCCTTTATACTTTTCCTTTAAGTCGTTAATTTCGTTGATGTATTTAGGGGTGTCCTCAAGACTCATAGAATACTCTCTGTCAAATGGGACGAATGAATGTTCGGAAAAGCCGATTGAATCGCCTCCCATTTCAATGGCAGCTTTAATCATTTCTTCTGCAGAAAGTTTTCCGTCGCAATATGTGGTGTGAGTGTGTAAATTTTGATATCCGCTTCTCAATTGCTTTCTCCTACTCGTTAATACTAATCCTTGTTAATTTTCTGTTGAGTTTTCTATTGTGATTTTATCGCCGGGTCTTATTATACCATTATTTAGAACTGAAGCAAAGATGCCTTCTCGGGGCATGACGCAGTCGCCTGTTTGTCGCTTTATAGCGCAACCATCATTATGACATGCTTTGCCTATTTGTGTTACTTTAAGGCGTGAATTTCCAATTTTCAAAATTGTTCCCACAGGCAATTCATGTAGGCATATGCCATTTGTGAGAATGTTTTCGGCAAACACTCCTGCATCAAGATCAGGCATTTTATGGCGAAGCTTATCTACGCTTTCATCTGCCAGCAAGCTGACCTGCCTGTGTCCATCGCCTGCATGAGCGTCACCGACTATGCCGTGATTTTCTTTAACGTATATTTTCTGCACGGGAACCTTAATGGTTCCCTTTTCCCCGCTGATACACACAGCTTTTACTGTCATGGTTGGTCCTTTCATTTTGCGTTGTAATCCCCTGAAGCTCCTCCGGCTTTTCGAAGAAGGCGGATATTGGTGATTTCAATATCCTTTTGCACGGCCTTGCACATATCATAGATTGTGAGAGCTGCTGCTGTGACAGCGGTTAATGCTTCCATTTCGACGCCTGTTTCGCCTTTACATCGGACAGTTGCAAAGATGTCTATGGTGCAGTTTTCTTCATTTGTGGTGAAAGAAATGTCAACACCGGTAATCATAATCGGATGGCACATGGGGATGATATCAGGTGTGCGCTTCGCTGCCATTATACCTGCAATTTGAGCGACTGCAAATACGTCACCCTTTTTCATCTCGCCTTGCTTAATTAACTTAAATGTTTCGGCATTGACGTGGACAGTTCCGCATGCGACAGCTTCTCGAACAGTGACTTGCTTATGACCAACATTTACCATTTTTGCACGTCCTTCAGCATTAAAATGTGTTAAGTTTGGCTTTTGATTATTGTCCATTTCTACCCTCCGATTGCGTTCATGTTACGAGCTGCGTCACTTGTTTCTCCGGAATCCAGCTCATGTTTCCGGGGCTTATTATATATTGCACTGCGAATAACTTGTTCAAGTTCTTTTCCACTTAAACCACGCAGGTTTATTTCCTCTTTAGAGTGCAAGCAAGGCTTTAGAAAACCATCACATGTGACACGTATTCTATTACATGTTGGACAAAAATGCGAACTAATGGGGCTTATAAGGCCTATGGTTCCAAGTCCATCAGGTAGCATGTACAGTTTGCTTACCCCATCTGTACCAACCTCGCGAAGCGTGGGTGCAAGTTCCAGTACTGACGCAGCAGGGATAAATTTATCTTCTGCCCAGTCTGCACATTCACCAACAGGCATTAGCTCGATTAGCCGTAAGTTGACTTTGTTCTTGCGAGTTAAGTTGAGTAAATTGAGGATTTCTGTGTCATTAATACCGCCCATCAATACAGCATTTATCTTTATGGCGTCAAACCCTGATTTTAGTGCAATATCGATTCCCTCAAGGGCCGTGTTTAACGCGTCGACTCTTGTTATCTCGCTATATGTTGATCGCTCCAAAGAATCAAGACTTATATTAAGGCGATTCACACCGACAGCTTTGAGTTCGTTTACAAATTGCGGTAAGAGGATGCCATTTGTTGTAAGGCAAACTTCATGTATTCCATCTGTCTGAGCAATTCTTTCGCAGATATTAACGATGCCACGACGCACAAGAGGTTCTCCCCCGGTAACACGCACCTTTGTAATGCCACAGGTAGCAGAAGCTCTGACGATTTCTGCAATCTCCTCAACGGACAATATATCCTCATGCTTTAGCTTTGTAACACCTGACTCAGGCATACAATAAACACAGCGCAGATTGCACTTATCCGTCACAGATAATCTTAAATAATGAATATTTCTATCATGCATGTCTTTCATTGAATAAACCTATCATTCTATGCTTGTTATGTCAAGACGGATGACACCCACAATTTTTAACAAAAGATTCAAACTAAACTATAGAAATCGAAAAGAAAATATGATATAATGTGTCACTATTTGTAACCAAATGGTAACTTAATATAGAAAGCTCAATGTTCACATTGCTGAACATGTATAATATTAGCATATTAAAGGTGGGAAATACGTGCTAGAACTAATATCACCTGCAGGTTCTCCAGAAGGCGTTATCGCAGCCGTGCAAAACGGAGCAGACGCGGTATATCTCGGGTTCAAAGAATTTAATGCACATACGGAAGCGGATAATTTTTCTCTTAATGACTTTGGTCGCGCACTTGAATATTGCCGTATACGTGACGTGAAAACATACCTCACACTAAACACTCTAACAAAAGATCGTGAACTTCCAATTATTGCACACCAAGCCAAAGAGGCGAGCAGATATGGTGTTGATGCAATCATAGTTCAAGATCTTGGAGTTATGCAAGCGATTAAGGAAGCTGTTCCCGGTATGCCTCTTCACGCAAGCACTCGACTGAGTGTGCATAACCTTGAGGGCGTAAAGATGGCAGCTGCCATGGGGTTTTCCAGAGTGGTTGTTGCCAGGGAGCTCTCTCGAAAGAAGCTTCTGCATATTTGCAAGCATTCGCCAATTGATATTGAAATCTTTGTACATGGCGAACTCTGCATGAGCTACGCAGGGCAATGTTATATGAGCGGGCTTACAGGAAAGCAAAGCGCGAATCGTGGTCAATGCTCGAACCCATGTCAGTTGGACTACAGCACAGCAGGTCATACAATCACATATCCATTAGCGGTGAAAGACAATTGCCTGATTCGATATTTTTCTGATATTGAGTCTATCGGTGTAAAAAGCGTGATAATTGAGGGGCGGCAGAAGCGTCCGGAATATTCAGCGCTGGTAACGGGCATATATTCAAGAGCAATTCGTAATGTTAAATCACCAACCCATGATAATATAAGGATGTTGCAAAAATCATTTTCTCGCCAAGGCTTCACTGATGGGTTTTATACAGAGCGAGTAAACGCAGAAATGCTGGGTGTGCGTGAAGAAGATAAAAGATCAGATTCAGCGTTATTTTCATCTACCCGTAAAGGTTATCTAAATGGTGAATTCCAACGTGTTCCAATTCGATTTGTGGGCTCTGTGAAGAGTGGCAAGCGTGTGAAACTTGCCGCTGCAGACGACAAGAAAAACTCAGCTGTTGTTTATGGACCTGTTCCCGAAGAGGTTTTTCATAAAGATAATGAGTTGACATATGCGATACTTCAAACACAATTGCATAAAACCACAGGCACGCCATTTATCTGCTTGGGGGTAAAAGGCTCGGTGGATCCCGGCTTAATGGTACCCAGCTCAGCATTTGTAGAAATGCGAAGAGAGGTTTTTGCAGAAATTCTTGAGAAAAGAAAACCAATACCTATACGAGCAGAGGGGGAGTACATCCCCAGCGGAACTCCGGAAGAGGAGTTCGACATTAATGAGTATGCGCCAAAGCAACTCACACCTCCTGCATTTACTGTTTCAGTAACCGATATTGAACAGATATCAGACGACCTACTTGAGCTAAGACCAAAAATTCTATATATCCCAATAACAAAACTGGATTATGAGTTGCCGGGTGTTAAAAAAATTCTGGAGCAAACAGAAGTTACCATAGCTGCCATATTGCCTCGAGTGATACATGATAATGAGAAAAAGCAAGTGGCAAGCTTTTTAGAACGAGCAAGAGAACATGGTATTAGCGATGCGATTGTGGGTAACATTGGGCATGTTCAATTTGCAAAGAAATACGGAATGGAAGTTCGAGGAGATTTTGGATTTAATGTCTACAACTCCGAAACACTCCACGTTCTTCAAAAGCTAGGCTTAAAGTCAGCAACAATTTCATTTGAAATGCGACTTTCAGAAATACGCGCACTGTCAAAGCCCATAGACACAGAGGTTATAACATACGGACGCTTGCCACTGATGATTACAGAAAACTGCATTGTGCGTAATAGCACGGGAGTATGTACATGCGATAGCTTTACCGGGCTTGTTGATGAAAATGGGGCATTATTCCCTGTTGAGCCTGAGTTTAGCTGTAGAAATGTCTTATTAAACTCGAAGAAGTTGTTTATGGCAGATAAAGATCGAGCAATATCATCACTTGGAATATGGGCTCAAAGGCTTTGCTTCACAACTGAAAATGCCATGGAGTGTGTTACGGTTATGAAGAGATATATGGGACTAAACAACTTCATACCTCCGGGATATACTCGAGGAATGTATTTTCGCAGTGCCGGAGAAGTGTAACTCAACTAAATTGAACCAAAACACCGAAAGGATCAGAAATGAAAGCATTAATCTCAAAAAGATCAATAGTGATTGCGTCGGTATCTGTGCTTATTGCACTCGTAACGATAATTTCCGTTACTGCTTTTAATAGTGCCGGTCCTGTAACAGGTGTAGCTAATGTTATTACAAGACCAATAAGGGCAGTTGCAACAGAAATTGCCCATGCATTTGGGAACGTTTTCGCGGCCATGTATCAGTATGAAGAGTTGCAAAGACGTGAAGGGGAATTGCTTCGACAGATTGCACAACTTCAATACGATGCGGCAGAGGCTGGAGATATTGCCGAAGAAAATGATCGCTTGCGCTCTTTGCTTGGTTTTCGTGAGCGACATGGACAGCATGCACATGAGCCTGCATCAGTTGGGAATATGACTGGCGACAATTTTTCTCACTCTTTTACTATAAACAGAGGATATATGAACTCAAGAATACAAGTTGGTATGGGGGTTGTAACAGAAGACTTCGTGTTGGTTGGGCAAATATCATATGTAGGAGCAACTGAATCTATAGTGCGATCTGTACTAGACACTACATTTGCTGCAGCAGTATTTGTCGGAGGAGCAGCCGCAGATGATGCTGACGGCACAGCTACTGCCAGAGGTGATTTTGCACAGATGCGTAATGGGTTACTGGTACTTGATCACATGGATGATGACTTGCCTGTACTGCCCGGATCTATGATAGTTACATCAGGTGCAGGAGGGGTTTTTCCTCCGGGGCTCACAATAGGTGAGATTGTTCATGTGGACTTGCATGCAAGTGGCATAGGAAGATTTGCCACAATAAGACCAATGCGTGATATTGAAACGATTCAGAACGTTTTTGTTATATTAGGCTTTGAAGTGGAGGATCCATTTCTTGATATTCCTGCCCCTATTAACGGTTATGCCATAATTCCGGAGGTTTATGATCCTGATGATTACACGGAAAGTTAAGAATCACACAACATGAAAAAACATTTACTTGTAGCTTCCATACTTCTCCATGCCGTATTCTTGATAGTAATCTACATTTTTCAAGGAGTGGTCTTTCCTCTTATGAGGATAAATGGATTAGTTCCTCTGCTTCTTCCCGTTGCTGCAATAGGCATTGCGTTATATGAGGGTCGAGATACAGGTGGCATTTTCGGTCTGTTTGCAGGAATTCTTACGGACGTATCGTTCAATCAACCTGTTGGTGTATTCACAGTGGTATTAACAATTTCAGGGTTGGTGGTTGGCACATTGGCGGATACAGTAATACTTCGTGGGCTTACAACATTCTATATCGGAAGTGCAGCCATTTTAATCGTCTCTGCATTTGTTCAACTATTTCCTTTAATGTTGGTTCCTGAAAGCGCTCCACCATTAAATGCACTAATTGCGATAGCAACTCAGCAAACCATATATTCACTTATTCTGGCATTCCCAATATGGTTTTTTGTTAGAGCTCTCGGCAATAGAGCAGACAAAGTTTCGTCCTCAGGGCGTGTTTATTAGAAAGGTAACTAGAAAGGTAACATTCATAATGCAAAAAATGTATACGCCGGCCAGAGTTGGAGTAGTTTTTGTACTTCTTGCTGCAATGCTAACGGTTTTCGTTTCGGCTTTGTATGTGATTCAAATTCATGATCCAATAGAGTTAGATCAAGGGCAAGCTCCGCGTAGTCTTGTAACGCGTCGCACAGCAATTCCTTCAGCACGTGGAAACATCTATGACCGCAATGGAGTGCTCTTGGCGTCAGGAACACCTTCAACAAATATAAAAATTGACAGGCGTGCACTGATTGATTCTGCAGATCCAAATGGAACGGTTCTAGCCTTGGTATATGCTGCAATAGATGCAGGAATACCATATCTAGACACATTCCCTGTAACGCGTGGTGCTCCCTTTGAGTTTTCAGCAGTTATGACAGCATCACAACGTAGCCGTCTTGATACCTATCTGGAATTCCATAACCTTGACCCTGATATTAATGTATCTGACTTGCTTGCATGGATGCGCAATCATTATAGGATTGACTATACTGTCGGGATTTTGGATGCCCGCCTAATCATAGGTGTGCGATATGAGCTAGAGATAAGAGCAATAATTCACACCATAACGCCATATATATTTGCAGAAGATGTAAGCAATGACTTTGTGGCATATTTAGCAGAACGCAACTTGGTAGGCGTATTTACTGAGAGTAACTTTATTCGCGAGTATCATACATCCAGTGCTCCACACATTATTGGTTACACTGGTCCAATGACTGCAGAGGAGTTTGCGATATTTGGACCTCTGGGATATCCTATGGATGCCATCATTGGAAAAGTCGGAGTTGAACGTGCATTTGAAGAGCATCTCCATGGAAGAGCGGGAGAAAGAATCTACCGAATGACTAATGATGGAACCGTAGTAAGCATTGAAACAATTCGAGAACCTGAACCCGGAGATCACATTATACTTACAATAGATATTGGGCTGCAAGTTGCAGCAGAGAATGCCTTGCGTACACATATTGCAGCATTAAATCTTGAGCGTGAGCAAGAGCGTATTCTATATGGTTATGATGAAGATGAGTTTGACGACTTCGTCACAGGAGGGGCTGTTGTTGTTATAGATGTCAATACAGGAGAAGTTCTCGCAGCGGCATCATATCCGACATTTAGCCTGATTACACTTGCGGAGGACTGGTCAGACCTTATTAACGATCCAACAACACCTATGCTCAACAGAGCCACACAGGGCAGATACACTCCGGGCTCAACATTCAAGATGGTAACAGCACTTGCAGGCATGCGTTATGTAGGGCATTATGGCAGATATGCTCCAATATATTGTACAGGTCACTTTAACAGATATAGAGGCGAAGATGGTAGCGGGTTTGGTGTTACATGCGGAATATACCGTGCAGTAAGTATAGGTCATGGTAATCTTGATTTAGCACAAGCTGTTGCAGTTTCATGTAACTTTTACTTCATTCAAGTAGCTCACTGGCTTAGTGGTGATGAAGGGGCCAGAGTAGGAGCATACCGCATTGCCGAAGCGGCAATGGAGCTAGGGCTTGGTATACCAACAGGTTTAGAAATTCCTGAGAATGCAGGGATGTTGGCAACTCCATCAGCAGTTGAAGCAGCGACAGGCAGAACATATTGGCGTACAGCAGATACTTTGCTTGCAGGATTTGGTCAGGGAGATAACCGTTTTACACCCGTGCAACTTGCAAACTATGCAGCTACAATAGCAAATGGAGGCACACTACACTCCCTTACTATTGTTCGTACCATTAGAGATTCAAATTTTGGACTTGTACATCAACATGAGCCGGAAGTGTTGAATGTAATTGAAGAAACAAACTATATTCGAGGAATTCAACAAGGCATGATAGCAGCATCAAGATCACAGAGCGGTACGGCAAGAAGTGAATTTGGGCCTGATCAGATGAGAATGGTTGTTGCATCAAAAACCGGCACATCACAGATTGAAGGACATGCAATACCTGACGGTGCGTTTGTTGCATATGCTCCTGCAGAGAATCCGCAAATAGCAATAGCTGTCGTAGTTGAAAGAGGTGGCGGTGGTGCAGCGATTATGCCAATTGCACGAGCGATAATCAACTATTACTTTATGGGAGAAAGCGCATTTGTCGCTATTCCATACGGCAACATAATACCTTAGGCTGGTGCACATTTACAAATGGCGCACAGAGTGATGTGTAATTTAAAATAAGAGGATAATAACTATTTAATGCGAAATAATATATATATAAAAGGCGCGCGGGAGAATAACCTCAAGAACATTGACTTGGAAATTCCTCGTGACAAGCTGGTTGTCATGACCGGCATATCGGGAAGCGGAAAATCATCACTGGCATTTGATACAGTTTATGCAGAGGGACAACGACGTTATGTCGAGTCGCTCTCTGCTTACGCACGCCAATTTTTAGGGCAAATGGAGAAACCTGACGTAGATTATATCGAAGGGCTATCTCCGGCCATATCAATAGATCAAAAAACCACCAGTCGCAACCCCCGTTCTACAGTTGGTACAGTCACGGAGATATATGACTATCTTCGCCTGCTATGGGCACGTGTGGGAGTTCCTCATTGCTATAAATGCGGAAAAGAAATAAAGCAACAATCCGTTGATCAAATCGTCGATAATGTTATGACCCTGCCCGAAGCCACAAGGATTCAAATAATGGCACCTGTTATTCGTGCACGCAAGGGCGAATATCAGCGTGTATTTGAAGATGCTCGAAAGAGCGGATATGTCCGCGCTAGAGTGGATGGAAGTATTTACGATTTATCTGAAGAAATCAAGCTTGATAAGAATAAAAAGCATAATATTGAAATAATCGTTGACCGCCTTGTTATAAAAGAGGATATTGTTCGTCGCTTGACGGATTCAATCGAAACTGCACTTGCACTGGCCGGCGGAATTTTAATTGTCGACATAGTTGATGAGAACCGTGACTTGCTATTTTCGCAAAACTACGCATGTGAAGATTGTGGTGTCTCTATGGAAGAACTGACACCACGTTTATTCTCGTTTAACAATCCATATGGCGCATGCGCGAAGTGTACAGGTCTTGGGACACAATTACGTGTTGACCCTGCACTTATTATTCCGAACCCCTCAATGTCAATTGAGGATGGCGGGATATCCGCATCAGGTTGGGGTAATGTAAAAAATGATGGCATTGCAAAGATGTATTTTGATGCACTTGCCAAGAAATACAGGTTTAAGCTCAAAACCCCTATAAAGGATCTTCCTGAAAATGTCATGGACATAATACTCTATGGCACTAAGGGAGAGAAATTAGAATTATTCTACGATCAGCCAAGAGGTAAAGGAATCTTATCGCAACCTTTCGAGGGCATTGTGAATAATATTGAGCGACGCTACAAAGAAACTCAAAGCATGTCAATGCGATGGGAGCTTGAAAACTATATGGCAGAGCACCCTTGTCCCGAATGTGACGGGCTGCGCTTAAAGAAAGAAGTGCTGGCAGTAACTGTTGGAGGCATTAATATTGCGGAGCTAACAGCAATGTCAATTTCTCGAACTATGACATTCATTGATGAATTAAAACTTTCAGAAAAAGATGAAATGATAGCCACACGTATACTTAAAGAGATACGTGAGCGTCTTGGATTTTTGACAAGTGTTGGGCTTCAATATCTGACTCTCAGTCGACAAGCAGGAAGTCTTTCAGGTGGTGAAAATCAAAGGATAAGACTTGCAACTCAAATTGGCTCATCCTTAATGGGAGTACTATATATTCTTGACGAACCATCAATTGGGCTCCATCAACGTGACAATGTTAAGCTCTTAAACATGCTCAAGCGACTGAGGGATCTAGGGAACACCCTCCTTATTGTGGAGCATGATGAAGAAACAATGCTCGAAGCTGACTATATCGTGGATATAGGACCCGGTGCAGGTGTTCACGGTGGCGAAGTTGTTGCTGTTGGTACTGCTGAAGAAGTGATGGCTTGTGAGAAATCAATAACCGGGAAATACTTAAGTGGCAAGAAAAAAATACCTGTTCCTCCATCTAGGAGGAAAGGTAATGGATATAAGCTAACAATTAAAGGCGCAGAGGAAAACAACTTAAAGAGCCTGACCATATCAATTCCGCTTGGGATGATGACCGCAGTGACAGGAGTATCAGGCAGTGGTAAGTCGTCATTTGTAAACGAAGTTGTGTATAAGGCACTGGCTCATGAATTAAATGGTGCGAAAGCACGACCCGGTAAGCATGACTCTATTGAAGGCATGGAATATCTGGACAAGGTAATAGATATTGACCAATCACCCATAGGACGCACGCCAAGATCGAACCCGGCCACATACACAGGTGTATTTGGTGACATTCGAGATTTATTTGCATCAACACAAGACGCACGTGCACGAGGATACAAGCCGGGACGATTCTCGTTTAACGTTCGTGGCGGACGCTGTGAGTCCTGCGCAGGTGATGGACTACTGAAAATCGAAATGCACTTTCTGCCTGATATATATGTTCCATGTGATGTTTGTAAAGGTAAGCGATACAATCGCGAAACACTTGAAGTTAAGTATAAAGGCAAGAACATCCATGAAGTCCTTGATATGACAGTTGATGAAGCTCTCATATTCTTTGAAAACCTACCAAAAATCCGTCAAAAACTGGTAACACTTGTTGATGTAGGGCTGGGATATATCAAACTCGGACAACCATCAACAACACTCTCAGGCGGTGAAGCGCAACGCATAAAGCTCTCAACAGAGCTGAGCAAACGCTCCACAGGAAATACATTCTACGTGCTGGACGAACCAACAACAGGACTGCATACCGCAGACGTCCATAGATTGATAGACGTGCTTAATAGATTAACAGACGCAGGGAACACCATTGTAGTTATTGAGCACAATCTCGATGTTATAAAAACAGCAGATCACATAATTGATCTTGGCCCGGAAGGTGGCGACGCAGGCGGCGAACTCCTATTCGAAGGTTCACCGGAAGAAGCCATCCACTGCAAGGAGAGCTACACAGGCCACTATCTGAAACGCGTGCTGGAGAGTTAAGGAAGTATCATGGATTTTGAAGCAGGAACATATGATATAGCAGTTATAGGAGCAGGACATGCCGGTATTGAAGCATCTCTTGCAGCTGCGCGTATGGGAATGAAAACAATCTGCTTCACAATTAACCTTGATGCCGTCGGAAACCTACCCTGTAACCCTAATATCGGCGGTACAGGCAAGGGACACTTAGTCCGTGAACTTGATGCACTTGGTGGCGAAATGGCAAAGTGTGCAGACAAAGCCTGCATACAATTTCGTATGCTCAATCGCGGAAAAGGACCTGCCGTGCACTCCCCTCGTGCCCAAACAGACAGACGCAAGTATCAAGAACTTATGAAGCACACGCTGGAGCGTCAGGAAAACCTGACACTAAGGCAAGGGGAAATTATAGATATTGGCATAAACACATCATCCGAGCAGCCTGCTGTTAGCCTTGTGAAAACGCAAACAGGGGCGATTTTTCGTTGCAAAGCCGTAATAGTATGCACAGGAACATATCTTGCAGGTTGTACAATTGTTGGCGAGATCATCACTGAAGGCGGGCCTGATGGAATGTTTGCAGCCACCAAGTTGGGTGATAGGCTACAGGAGTTGGGAATGAATCTTAGAAGATTCAAAACAGGAACTCCACCACGTATCAATGCTCGTGATGTTGATTTTTCGAAAATGGAAAAGCAGGTAGGCGACGAACCACCGCCACCATTTTCCTTTGAAACAAATGAGGAACTCGTAAATACGGTTCCATGCCACCTTACATATACAAATGAGAAAACCCATGACATTATACGCAAGAATCTTCACAGAAGCCCCATGCACTCAGGTGCAATAGAGGGTACAGGGGCAAGATATTGCCCATCTATCGAGGATAAGATTGTACGCTTTGCTGACAAGGAGCGACATCAGATTTTTCTCGAACCTATGGGGCTGGATACGGAAGAAATATACTTGCAGGGATTTTCATCCTCAATGCCCGAAGAAGTACAACTTGAAATGATTCGCTCTGTGCCGGGACTGGAAAATGTGGATATCATGCGTCCTGCATATGCTATAGAATACGATTGTGTTGACCCTCTTGAGCTTTTGCCTACATTGGAATCAAAGAAAATAAGCGGACTTTATGGAGCGGGACAGTTTAACGGATCCAGCGGTTATGAAGAAGCTGCTGTTCAAGGCTTTGTTGCAGGTGTTAATGCTGTATTGAAGCTAGGGGGTGAAGAGCCACTAATCATAAGCCGAAATGATGGATATATCGGAACACTCATTGATGATCTGGTGACAAAAGGTACCAATGAACCATACCGTATGATGACATCACGGACCGAGCATAGGTTATTACACAGGCAAGATAATGCAGATATTCGCATGTCCCATTTTGGAAACCGAATCGGACTTGTTTCAGATAAACGACATGAGCAAGTGCTTGAGAAATACAAGGCCGTTGAAGATGAAATCAAACGGCTGGAAACAACATTTGTTCCACCATCTGAGGAGCTGAAAAAACTCCTTGATTCCCACAACACACCAAATGCAGAAAATGGAATAAGCTTGGCAGCACTACTTCGCCGTCCAAGAATAACATATAATGATATTGCTACATTTGAATCTTCGCAGGGAAAACAGTCTACACTTTCACCGGAAATATGCGAGCAAGTAGAGATATCAATAAAGTATTCAGGATATATTGAACGCCAGCAACGCCAGGTGGACGAACTGCAAAGAATGGAGAGTCATAAAATCCCGGTTGACATAGATTATGATGAAGTGCACACCTTACGTATTGAAGCGCGCCAGAAGTTAAATGCCATAAGACCGCAAAATCTCGGTCAGGCAACACGTATCTCAGGCGTTTCACCTGCTGACGCAGCTGCACTCATGGTGTATTTGAAGAATAGGGTTTAGTATGGTATATTATCAACATGGTTAAAATTGGAAATGTAGTAATAGATTCGAAGTTGGCGATGGCACCTATGGCGGGTGTCACAGATCTTGCATTTCGCACAATATGTCGCGAACTGGGAGCGGGACTTACATATACAGAAATGGTAAGCGCAAAAGCTCTTGTCTATCAAGATAGTAAAACACTGAGTTTAATGAAGCTAGGAGAAAACGAACATCCTGCAGCTGTACAAATATTCGGAAGTGATCCGTCATGCATGGCTGAAGCTGCAGCTAAGGCACTTGAGATTTCAGGTGCGGATTTTATAGATATCAACAGCGGTTGCCCTGTGAACAAAATAGTTAAAAACGGTGACGGCTGTGCGTTGATGAAAGACCCCGACAAAGCAATGAGAATAATCGAAGCGGTTAAGAAAGCCATAGATGCGCCTGTCACAATTAAAATACGCAAAGGTTGGGACAAGGGTAGTGTCAACGCTGTTGAGTATGCGAAAATGGCAGAGCAGGCTGGAGTCAGCGCAATTGGTGTTCATGGTCGAACTCGTACACAGATGTATTCAGGCAAAGCAGACTGGGACATTATAAGAGATGTGAAGCGTGCAGTAAGTGTGCCTGTGTCAGCAAATGGTGACATATTTAGCGCAGAAGCTGCAGCGAAGATACTAAACCATACAGGTGCTGACATAGCACTGGTGGCAAGAGGAGCAATGGGTGACCCTTGGATTTTTCAGCAGGCAAAAGCTCTTCTCAATGGCGAAGAAGTTCCGAAACATCCACCAATAGCAGAGCGTGCAAATGTTGCATTAAGGCAGTTTGAAATGGCAGCGAAGCAAAAAGGCGAGCGCGTAGCATGTCTGGAAGCCAGAAAACATTATTCATGGTATTTACGAGGAGTGCCACATGCAGGGTACTTCAAGGAAAAAATCTCCAAAGCTGCAACAATGGATGACTTACGAGAAATAACCGAAGGCATTAAGAGAGAACTGTAGCCCACAATTAGAGGATATTCACTTTGCAAAAAGAAACAGAAAACAAAATAATTCAAAGAGTCCTTGCCGGAGATAAGAATGCGTTTGAACATTTGGTTCTTGCCAACCAAAAGAACGTATATAATCTTGCGCTAAAAATGACTCGTAATGAAGATGATGCCCTTGATGTTTCTCAGGAGGCGTTTGTTAAGGCATATCAGCAACTGAATGCCTTTCGTGGCGACAGCAAGTTTTCGGTTTGGCTATATAGACTTACATACAACCTATGCATTGACTTTATAAGGAAAAAATCAAAGCAAACCACAGTTTCCCTTGATTACAAAGATGATGAGAATGAAACATCATCCTATGAAATACCTGACTTGCGTGACCTGCCGGAGGACAGTGCCATACGGAAAGAAATGCGAAAAACCATTGAGCAAAGCATTGACGGACTCAACCCGGACCATCGAGAAGTGCTTATCATGCGTGAGATTACCGGGCTGAGTTATGATGAGATAGCTGAAACATTAAAAATAAGTGTCGGCACTGTAAAATCTCGACTTGCACGGGCTAGACAGAAAGTTGTGGAATCACTTAAAGAGAAGGGAACTTATCCTGAAAATTTTCGTCTAAACACATGAGGAAAACAAAATTAAAACAAGAGATCATAGTTCTCGCGCCGAGCGCGACATAATATCAAGCGTTTCAACGAAGCGGGAGATTTTAACTCACCGCTTGTTGAGGAAATTTGTACCCACCGCCTACGCAAGCTTAGAGGCGGGGGAAATCTTAGCGAAGTTATAGAGAGGAGCATTCATAACATGAAAGAGTGTACAAATATAAATGAACTGTTAAGCGCTTATTTTGATGGCGAATTAACAGAATCAGAAAAACTCAAAGTGGAAGAACATATTGCGTCATGTGATGAGTGTTCCGTCATTCTTGAGATATATCGTGAAATATCGAACACAACAAGTGTTTCCAATGTAGTAGTGCCCGAAGGGCTGCATATTGGCGTAATGAACAGGATTCAATACGAAAGCATTGAAGGTCGTCCTGCAACATCTGAGGTTAAAGAAAAAGAAAAAAAACGCAAACGCTTCAACTTTATGGTAACAAGGCTGGCCCCCATTGCAGCATGCCTGGCTGTCGTACTGGTAGCATGGCAACTTTGGGGCAATTGGGACAATTTGTTCGTGGCAGATTTTGCAGCAGAAGCGCCCGCAGCAGCAGAATTATTAGCATTTGACGACGCAGCGCCTGCAGCGGCACCTGAAGCCATCGCAGATGAAGATTTCTGGGGTGATGCAGTGGCGGAAGAAGCCGAGCATTTCGCTGAAGTGGAAGAGGACATATACATAACAAGATCGTCACTTTACGCAGCTCTCGACGCTATTGAAGACGAAGACGCAGAGTATGAAAATGAAATGGTTCTTGGAAGATATATTTTCCGCGCTGAAGTTTTAGATCTTGATCCTTATCATTATCCTATGAACTATGAGGCGTGGATATTGGTTACCAATACCACATACATTTGGCATCTTGATATAGGTGGAAGATTCTTTGTTGTTATAAATGATGACGTTGATATACTTGATATAAACAGCAATCCCATATCATACGCAGATATTCCAACAGGTGCGATTGTAGAGGTTACGTTTTATGACTTAATTTTTGAGTTATATCCAGCCATTCTCTTTCCGTCACTGATTAAAATCGTAGGTTAAAGTGATATTTATAAGTTGCAAGTTACACTGGACGGTGTTATACAAGGTACAACACTCCACAACTCACTGAAGCAACGGAGTTAATCTACACCCAAAGATCTATAGTGCCGCATTGGCCCTTTTTCGGGTATGTGTTAGAATTTGCCCTAAATTAAACCACATGATTACTAGCTTTGCAGACACTAAATGGGTTTGGATATACAATACCATACCCAACCCCTGTTTTAGCCATCAAATACCTACATTTTACAGATTGAAGATTTATTACTATACGCGATGAAATCAAAAAACAAATCACCTTGCAACAATACTATTGATTAAGTATAATATAAGTCATGGATACTAATAATATTAAAAATGAAATAATTTTGTATCGTCCGAATGAACTTGCAGAGCATATTGAAGTGCGGTTTGAGGATGATACTGTTTGGCTTACGCAAGTTCAGATGGCAGAGCTTTTTAACCAAACAAGGCAAAATATCGGTCAGCATATAAATAATTGTTACCGAGAAAAAGAGCTTGAAAAAAGTTCAACTATAAAGCAATTCTTTATAGTTCGAAAAGAGGGTAACAGGAATGTAAAGCGTAATGTTGATTTTTACAATCTGGATGTTATTATTTCTGTCGGATATCGTGTGAAATCTCCACAAGGTACGCATTTTCGAATATGGGCTACAGATAGGCTAAAAGATTATCTGCTAAAAGGTTATGCAATGAATACACGCATGGATCGTATTGAAAAGAGAGTAGATGAAATAGATTTGCAAATAAAAACGCACATCATTCCAACACAAGGGGTTTTCTTTGATGGAGAAGTTTTTGACGCTTACGAACTAACATCAAGAATTATCCGCTCTGCAAAACAAAGCATTGTTCTGATTGATAATTATGCTGATGAGAGCACAATGACTCATTTATCGAAAAAGGGACAAGGAGTAAAAGCCTTACTGCTCACTAAGAATATCAGCAAACAACTTGCTTTAGATGTACAAAAAGCTAATGCTCAATATGGCGGCTTTGATGTAAAGCAGTTTAATAAAAGCCATGACCGTTTTATTATCATTGACGGTGGCAAGGAAATTTTTCATATTGGAGCATCTTTAAAAGACTTAGGCAAAAAGTGGTTTGCGTTTTCAAAAATGAACAAAGAATCTGTAGCAGGTATTATATCCGCAATTTCTGGCTTGATATAATCTGTTGTTAGATTGAGATTACGATTCTACTTACTGGCATAATTTCGGGACGTTTTGCCCGAAGTAAAGGGTGGGTTTGGGGAAATCCCCAACAAGCGATTTTCTTGAAAATCGGTCTGTGGCAAGCCGCAGACACTGCTTGCTGTTTTGTGTAACACTTGAAATGGTGCGAAACAGGAGTGCATAATCCGTAAAGTTATTTACAACATGTTTGAGTAACAATATGATTTAGTTCACAAGTCAGCGGTACGCTGTGAGTTAGATTATGAATAGAATATACTGTACGCAAGGCTCTTCATTGCGGCAGTTTTTTTTATTCTCTTTTATACTTTTTGGCTTCACCGATTGTTATAATAGTGAAGGCCTTTATTGAAGTCGAGGAGGTGATACTGATTAGAAGTGACATAAACGCTATTATATCTGATATAGCTTCGGGCAACATGGAATCCTTTGGAGAGTTATACGATACGCTCTCTGAACGTGTGTTTAACTATGCCCGTACGATTACCGGAAACAAGGAGATGGCGGAGGACATAACACATGATGTCTTTTTGCAGGTGTATAAACATGCAGAAAGAATCGGAAAAATGTCTAACCCGGTGTCTTACATAATGGTATCCGTCCGCAATCATTCATATAATATGCTAAAGCGGGAAAAAAGGGTTGCAGACTTGCAGGATGATACTGCTGATAACGTGTACTCTATCTCTTCCGTACACGATAGAATTCTTTTTGAGGATGCATTCAACAGCTTGCCAATCAAGCAACGCGAGGTTGTATATTTGCACCTGATCTGTGGCTATAAGCACAAGGACGTTGCCGCTATACAAAATGAACCACTTGTAACAGTTAAATGGAGATATGGACAAGCATTGAAAAAACTCAAAGAGTACTTCACACAAAACGACAAGGAGGAAAAATGTGATGAATACATATGAAAGAGTCGTTAAAGAGTCTCTTGAAAGCATACAGAGTTCACCAAGCGCAGGATTGAAAAACCGGGTCATGAGAAGCATAGATAACGAAACCAATGAAAACATACCGATTATCTGGCGAAGGATTCCAATTAGAGCCGCATTGATAGCCGCAATTATTGGCGTTATCGCACTCACAACTGCATTTACTTTTGGAAATGAAATCGTGACTGCGATTAGACAGATAATGTTCGGCGATTCAATCGCTACGCAAGTTGTCAGCGATAGTGACCACTTCATCGGCGGTTGGGGGGTACATAATAGAAGTGATTTAGACGCTAGTGATTATCCTCTTGGAGTATTTTATACGCTTGGTGAAGCGCGTCAAGCTGCTCCATTCCCAATCAGGGAGCCCTCATATCTTCCTGATAACGTAACGGGGTTGAGAAGTGTAGGTGTTTGGCGTTTGGAAGACCCCGACATTCCTTGGAAGCACTTTGTAGATTTAAATTACAATATATTACTAGAAAATGGCGGTAATGTTATACTAATGCTCAGACAGACGTATGCAGGACCAGACGCATACTTCGTCATTGAAAATGTTTCACCAATGGAGTTGGTCATGGTTGGGGACTCAGAAGCTGTACTTATTAGCGCTCCATATACATACATTCGATATGATGGAACTGTTGTCATAAATGATGATATTATTGGTTTCACATTACACTGGCTTCATGACGGGATAGCTTTCACGCTCAGTGCTGATCATCACGATTGGTATACTCCGGAAATTATGATAGCTATTGCGGAATCGGTGCGTTAAAGGTCACTTTAGATTTGAGGTAATTAAGTATTATCTGTGTAACTGTCTTCTTTTGTGCCTTGTACAACACCAAGACACATGAAGCGCGACGAAGAGTCCTGTGTTTTCGATTTCCAAAGCGAGTTTGGGCGCCACACAGGCATGGTAAGGGCGTAAATTATCAATAGCGCACAGTGTTTGAGCGACGAAATCGCTAAAATACAGGCTCTGAGTGCAAGCGCACAATAGCCTCTTCACCTTGCAACATTAACTGTACAAAACCGTGCTTTTTAAGCACGGTTGTTCTTTGACAGAAAGCGTATTTCGTGGTAAAATTTAAGTGCAGAAACGGCGTAAAAACTGTGGCGAAATATCTATGAAATGAGAATGCAGATGGGATTTACACATTTACATGTGCATAGTGAATACAGTTTGCTTGACGGCGCGTGCAGAATACGCGATTTAGTCGCACGGACTAAAGAACTTGGGCAGCAAAGTGTTGCAATAACAGATCACGGCGTCATGTATGGCGCTGTTGCATTTTATAAGGAAGCAAAAAAAGCCGAAATCAAACCGATTATCGGTTGCGAAGTCTATGTTGCAGCGAGAACACGCTTTGACATGGATTTTGATATAGACTCAAATCGCTACCATCTGACATTATTATGTAAAAATGAGCAAGGATACAGAAACCTCTGTCTAATGGTAAGCACATCATTTACAGAAGGCTTTTATATTAAACCTCGTGTTGATCCGGAGCTTCTTCGTGCCCATAGTAAGGGTCTTATTGCGCTATCAGGTTGTCTTGGTGGTGAGATCCCCAAATTGCTCATGGACAACAGATATGAAGATGCGAAAGCAAAAGCTCTGGAGCTAAGAGATATCTTTGGTGAAGACTCATTTTATTTAGAAATGCAGGATCATGGATTTACTGAACAGCCCGAAGTAAACAGAGGGCTGGTTAAAATACATAGAGAAACAAATATACCCCTTGTTGCTACAAATGATGTGCACTATATTAACCGCAGTGACGCTGAAATCCAAGATGTGCTCATGTGCATTCAGACCGGAAAGTCTATCGAAGACGCAGATAGAATGCGCTTTGAGTCGCAAGAACTATTTCTAAAATCCGAAGAAGAAATGCGAGGACTATTCCCCGACTATCCTGAAGCATGTGACAACACAGAAAAAATTGCTGGAATGTGCAATTTTGACTTCGATTTCTCCGAATATCACATGCCTGAGTTTACACTTCCTGAAGGTAAAGAAGACGCAGGTGAATACTTACGAGAGCTTTGCTTGATAGGAGCGAAAAAACTCTACGGCGAAGATAGAGAAGATGTACTAAAGCGACTTGACTATGAGCTGAACATGATATCTGACATGGGCTTTAACGATTATTTTCTCATAGTTGCAGATTTTATAGAATATGCTAAAAACAGTGAAATCCCCGTTGGACCGGGACGTGGCAGTGGTGCAGGTAGCATTGTTGCATACTGTCTTGGAATTACAGCAGTTGACCCGCTGAAATACAACACATACTTTGAGAGGTTTCTAAACCCTGAGCGTATAAGTATGCCTGACTTTGATATTGACTTTTGTGAGAGAAGACGTAGTGAAGTAATCGAGTATGTTAAGGGGAAGTACGGCGCAGACAGAGTTGCCCAGATTGTTACATTTAACTCCCTAAAAGCGAAAAATGCAGTGAGAAGTGTGTCAAAAGCTCTTGCCCTATCGTTTCAAGAGGAAAATGAGCTGGCAAAAGAGATCCCTAATGTATTGAATATTACCTTATCTGAAGCCCTTAAAACATCTAGCAACATGCGCTCAATGTATGAAAATGACTCACGTGTAAAGCGTGTAATAGACACAGCTATGGCACTTGAAGATATGCCAAAGGACTCAGGGACACATGCTGCAGGTGTTGTTGTGACAAAAATGCCTGTGTGCGAATATGTACCACTTACACTATCAAAAAAAGACAACTCAATAGCAACTCAGTATTCAATGAACACCCTTGAAGAGTTGGGTCTACTGAAAATGGACTTTCTCGGATTGCGTAACCTCACGGTTATTGCAGACGCCGTAAAGCAAATCCAAAAAACCAAGCCTGACTTTACAATAGAATCCATACCTGATGATGACGCTGCTACATATGAGATGTTATCGAAAGGAAGCACATCAGGTGTGTTCCAACTGGAATCTCAAGGGATGACAAATGTATGTGTAGGGCTTGGACCTAAGAGTATTGAAGATATAACGGCGATTATTGCACTTTACCGACCGGGACCAATGGAGTCAATTCCACGTTTTCTTGAGAGCAGTAATAATCCAAAGAAAATCACATATAAGCACCCATTGCTTGAATCTATATTATCTGTAACATACGGCTGTATAGTCTATCAAGAGCAGGTGCTTGAGATACTACGAAAACTAGGTGGATTTTCTCTAGGACAGGCAGATATGATACGTCGAGCCATGTCGAAGAAAGTCGCAGATGTGATTGAACGTGAGAAAGCAACATTCATTGAGGGTGATCCCGAACGCAACATTTGCGGAGCAGTGAATAATGGAGTTCCGAAAGCCATTGCAGCGAGTATTTATGATGAAATATTTGCTTTTGCGAATTATGCATTTAATAAAAGTCACGCAGTTGCATATGCGATAATATCGTACCAGACAGCCTATTTAAAATGCCACTATCCGCAAATTTATATGGCAGCACTGCTTTCGTCTATACTAGGTTCGCCGGAAAAAGTAGCAGAGTATACCCATGAATGTCGAAACTTGAGCATTGCGCTTTTGCCACCAAATATAAATGAATCGGATGCCATGTTTACGGTTTCGGGCAATGATCTGAGATACGGGCTTGCTGCAGTTAAGAACATTGGAAGCAAGTTTATAAATAATGTTATAACCAATCGTAATGAAGATGGTCCATTTAAGAGTTTTGAAGATTTCTGCAGAAGAATGTATGGTGGAGATTTAAATCGTCGTGCACTTGAGAGCTTGATTAAATGCGGTTGCTTCGACGGACTGGGTGCAAACAGAAAACAGCTAATGATGATTTGCCAGACTGTAATAGATGGAGTAGTTGACCACAATCGCCGTAATGTTGAGGGGCAAATTGACTTGTTCGGCATGTCGGGCGACACAGAGGAGCAAGCATACGGCGGAGTAGAACTTCCGGACGTAGAAGAGTATAGAAAAGGCGAGATGACACGGATGGAGCGTGCAGTCACAGGACTGTATCTGTCAGGACATCCAATGGATGATTATAGAGATGCCGTGAAGCGCCTTGATGTTGTAAATGTAGGCGAGATACTTGCAGACTTTGCTCGTGATGAGGGCAATGCAAGATTTAGAGATAATCAAAAGGTAGCCGTTGCAGGCATAATTGAATCTGTGAAAACAAAACCAACACGCAACAACTCACTAATGGCATATATCTCCCTAGATGACGGCACAGGAACCATAGAAATGCTGGCGTTTCAGAGAGCAATTGATGAGTCGGGTAGCTACATGCAAACAGAGTCATTGGTGATTGCATATGGAAGGATATCGGCAAGAGATGACAAAGACCCACAAATTGTACTGGATATGCTTAGACCGATATCGGACGCTGAGAACCTGTCATCACCGGAAATGGCAAGACAAAGAAATGAGTATAGCTCAGCTCAAACCTCTGTTTCAAATACTAACATTGACGCAAGCACCTCCCATGCATCGAAGGTAAGCAAAACACTTTATGTGAAGCTTCGTAGCGAGGACAGCCCTGAATACGAGCGGTTAAAACTTGTGCATATGATGTTTCCCGGCAATGAGCGTATGGTGATTCATTTTAGTGATACAAAGAAGAATGTAGGTGCAAAATGTGTAATCCACGACGCTTTTATCGAAGAGCTTCGCGAAATGCTGGGCGATAATAACGTAGTGGTAAAGTAGGAAGGAGGAAACTATGAAGATAAGTTTTTATGGTGCGGCTAGAGAAGTGACAGGGAGCTGTTTTTGCGTTGAAATCAACGGAAAGCGTGTCTTAGTTGACTGTGGACTTCAACAGGGTGCGGCAAATGGATTTGGTCAGGCGTTTCCTTTTCATCCGGGCGAGATTGATTATGTGATCGTTACACATGCCCATATCGATCATTCGGGCAGGCTTCCGCTTCTTGTAAAGCAAGGGTTCAAAGGGAGCATATTTGCAACGGAGCCAACATGCAAACTCCTTGATATTATGCTCCGAGATAGTGCTCATATCCAAGAGTTGGAAGCACTTTGGGCAAGTCGGAGAAATCGTCGTGCAGGAGATTCAAATACAGAGCCTTTATACACAATGGAAGATGCGCTTAGAGTTTTTCCACTACTGGTGCCATGTATCTATGGTGATGAAATAGAGATTAATGATTCCATATCATTTTTATTCACTGACGCCGGTCACTTGCTGGGCTCTGCCTATGTAGAAATGTGGCTAAGAGAGGGTAAAAAGAAAAAGAAGAAGAAAATTGTCTTCTCAGGAGATATTGGAACTCCCGGACATCCTCTGATACGTGCTCCCGGTGTTGTGGAAGAAGCTGATGTTGTGGTGATGGAGTCCACCTATGCCGAAAGAAGCCATGCTCGCTACTTTGACACAGTTACAGAGCTTGCAAATGTGATAGAAACAACCCTTGCAAAAGGCGGGAATGTTGTCTGTCCATCTTTTGCAATAGGACGTACACAAGAGTTGCTCTATCACATACGAGAAATAAAGGCGAGAAAGCTTGTTAAAAGCATGCCTGATTTCCTGGTTTATGTAGACAGTCCCCTTGCAAATGCAGCAACACGATTATATTCAGAAGTGTTGACGGACTATCTCAATCAGGAGGCATTAGATTTAATTGAAGCAGGGATTGATCCCTTATCATTTGAGGGACTTCATATCGTGGAAACTTCTGAGGACTCAAAAAGGCTAAATGATGACAGAACTCCGAAAGTTATAATTTCGTCCAGCGGAATGTGTGATGCAGGCAGAATACGCCACCATCTAAAGCACAATCTATGGCGACAAGAATGTGCAGTTGTGTTCACAGGGTTTCAAGCACTAGGGACACTAGGGCGTACAATCGTTGATGGTATGGTGTCCAGTGTTTCATTATTCGGTGAAGAAATTGCAGTACGCTGCCAGATTCATAACTTCCGAAACATGAGTTCACATGCCGACAGAGAAGAGCTAATGATGTGGGTGAACCGCTTAAAGAAAAAGCCTGAATGTATATTCGTCGTTCACGGTGAGGAAGAATCTTGCACAACATTTGCACTAAGGCTTGTTGAACATGATTATCTTGCGATTGCGCCGAAGTATACATCAATATACGACCTGAAAACATATGAAGCGACTTACGAAGGTCGTGACTTGGTACGACGTAGTGATGCAGAGCAGATGGAACGTCGTGACTCTCCGGTGTTCCAAAGACTTATGCTTGCAGGCATGCGACTCATAGAGGTGATTTCCCGCAACAAAGGCGGAACAAACAAAGACCTCGCAAAATTCGCCGACCAAATAGACGCACTGTCTAACAAATGGGATAGGTAGATTGTTACGCCCAGCCATCTTTTGTCAAAAAAGGATTGTAAATGTGGGCAAAATTGTATACAATGTAAGAACGGTGAAAATTGAGGAGGCAAGGATATGGGTAAAATTATAGCCGTGTCGTCCGGAAAGGGCGGTACAGGCAAAACAACAGTCACAGCTGCACTTTCGTCATGCCTTGCTGTGCTTGGGTATAAAACACTTGCTCTTGACTTTGATGCGGAATTACGTAATCTGGATCTTTCACTTGCTATGAGCGATTTCACGGTTATGGATGTTATGGATGTCATAAATGGACATCTGGATATAATGGATGCATGTACCGAATCGCCACAAATACCGAATCTTTATTTTCTAGCAGCACCATCTACGAGCTTGCCGAAAGATATAGACGAAGCTGCAGTGGTGAGTATGTTTGATGACATACGTGAGAATTTTGACTACTGCCTCATTGATGTTCCCGCAGGACTCGGCAGAGGATTTCAACTTGCACATAGTAATGTGGACATGTCAATTATTGTATCAACAGGTGATGTTGCGTCACTTAGAGATGCGAATATAACAGCAGACAGAGTTCGTGAGATGGGCATCACAGAGTTACGCTTAATCGTGAACAGAGTCTTGCCAAAGAATTTTAAAAAGGTTAAAACAACAATAGACGACATGATAGATACAGTGGGAGTACAGCTACTGGGAATTGCTTTAGAAGATAATAATGTTTTCTTAGCACTGAGTGCGCATACACCGCTGGTTCTATATAAAAAGAGATTATCAGCATACGATCTGCTGGATGCTGCACGGCGTCTGACAGGTAGCGATATCCCTCTCCAGCAAAGCAAATGATATTACGATAGATATATTTTAAAGATACCATAGGTATATAGGAGGAATTTGGTTGTGAATATAGCCCTTCTTGCACATGATAGAAGAAAAGAATTAATGGTGCAATTTTGCATTGCTTACTGTGGAATACTTGCAAAGCATTCTATCTGTGCCACAAATACGACAGGCAGACTTGTAGCTGAAGCGACGGGACTTCCCGTTACCCTTTACATGTCATGCGCTCAAGGTGGAAACCAACAGATTGGTTCACGCATTGCGTATAATGAAATAGACATGGTTCTGTTCTTCTGCGATCCACAACTTGTAGAGGAATATCGTGGAAGCGTGACAGATATTGCAAGGCTTTGCGACCAACATAATATTCCTTTTGCTTCTAACGTAGCGACTGCAGAAGTTCTTATTCATGGACTTAGTCGTGGCGATCTGGGCTGGCGAGATATAGTAAATCCGAAGTGATGGAGAAAAACAATGGCAAAAGTTAAACCTCGTACCTTGTCCGGTTTTATGGAGCTTCTACCTCCAAGTCAGGCGAGTTTCGATTCAATGATACGAAAACTACGTGAAGCCTTTTCGCTATATGGCTTCACGCCTTTAGATACCCCGCTTATGGAAGCTGCTGAAATACTGCTTGCAAAAGGTGGCGGTGAAACAGAGAAACAAGTATATACATTACGCAAGGGAGATAATGACCTTGCCCTTCGCTATGAGCTTACAGCTTCGCTGGCGAAGTATGTGGCACTGTATTATAACGACTTGGCATTTCCGTTTCGTAGATACGAGATAGGCAAGGTATATCGTGGAGAGCGCGCTCAACGTGGTCGTTTTCGCGAGTTTTATCAGGCGGATATAGATATCATTGGAGACGGAAGCCTGAGTATAATGAATGAAGCAGAGGTTCCGGGTGTTATTTATAAATGTCTTAAATCGCTTGGACTTGAAAGTTTCGTTATTAGCATAAATAACCGTAAAGTGCTAAGTGGTCTTTATGAAATTCTAGAACTTAGTGACATTGCGACAGAAATAATGCGAGTAGTTGATAAGCTCAATAAAATCGGTGTTGAGAAACTTTCTAAAACACTGGTCGAAGACTTAGGATTATCCCAAGAGCAAACGAATGAACTCATTTATTTTGTTTCAAGTGAGGACAATCCATTTGACATTATGGAGAAATACAAAGGTAGAAACGAAACCTTTGACAAGGGTTTTGAAGAGCTTGAAGCATTACAGAAGCACCTTGCAGGCTTCGGTGTTCCCGATACACACTTCAAGATTGACCTTTCAATTGCACGAGGGCTTGATTATTACACAGGCACAGTTTATGAAACATATTTGACTGACTATCCGGAAATAGGTGCTGTATGCTCTGGTGGGAGATATGACAACTTAGCTGAGTACTACACAGACAGAAAAATGCCGGGTGTCGGATTGGCGATTGGGCTGACACGCCTGTTCTTCGTGTTGCAAGAGCAAGGGCTGCTAAATGAAGCGTTTCTATCTGCACCTGCAGATGTGCTGATTATCCCCATGACAGATGATTTGACACATGCTGTTGAATTGGCAACCTCAATGCGTGAGTCAGGCTTGCGTGTGCAGATATACACTGAGGATAAAAAGTTTAAAGCCAAAATGACATATGCTAACAAGCTTGGGATTCCTTTTGTTGTATTCTTGGGCGAAGACGAGATTAGCAAAAAAGTAATTACTGTTAAAGACATGGAAAGTGGTACACAAACCACAGCGTCTTATGGGATTTTAACAGCGGGCATATGTGATAAAATAAATGCGTTGCGTGAAGGTGCACCAATAAGAGAACACTGAGATTAGTTATTACATGATAAACGTAACAAGGGGTGCAGATTATACTGTGCCCCTTGCTCTGTATGGTCATATATGGTATACTCTCAAACGAAATCTTAAGATAGCGAGAAATATTAATGAAACTGTTTTTTTATCGTATTATATGCGGTTTTTTTCTGGGATTAAGTGTTGTTGCGCCGGGATTTAGCGGAGCTATAGTGGCAATTGCAATGGGCGTATATCATGAGTTATTAAGAATAATATCTAATCCATTTAAAGACTTAAGGCAAAATATAAAGTTTTGCCTTCCCTTAGGTATAGGCATTGTTGCAAGCCTTATATTATTCCTGCTCACATTTAATGCGCTGTTTGAAGCTCATGAAACTGCGATATTTATACTTTTCGTCGGGCTTATCGCAGGGAATATCCCGGTAATATACATGGAAGTCAAGAAAATCGGGTTCAAGGCATTTTATCTAATCGGTGCAGTTTTAGCGTTTGTTCTGGCTGTGTCTTTAGGCTTCTTTGCCACGGGGACCGGATTGGTTTCCGGTTCTCTTACAGCAGCATCAAACTGGCCGGGAGTTGCTATTGGCGGAGCAGCAACGGGCGTGACAGCCTTAATTCCGGGAATGAGCTTAGCAACAGTGCTGCTTTTAATAGGCTTGTACGAACCCCTTGTGTCTGCAGGCGGAGAGCTTATGCGCCTTGATTTTTCATACTTAATTCCACTTGGTATATTCTTAGTCTTTGTGGTTATCGGATTAATGCTAACTGCAAAAGGAGTTAAGCATGTATTTAAGAAATATCCGGGCTTTGCGAATACAACAGTGCTGGGCTTTATGCTTGGATCATTGGCTGCGTTAGTAATAAGAGTCATAGATGTTCAGGCTTATGATCCCGGTTTCAACTGGCTCATTGGAGCATTAATGTTTGTAATAGGTATCGGCGTGTCCATACTATTTATTACACTTGGAAAGTACATGAACAAGACTGAAACGGAAGAGTAATCTCACACCCACGATCAGTTATTGTATTTGCAACTCCGACAAGCGAAGTATGGATGCGGAGCGCCGAAACCTTGCGCACGGATGCGCAAAGTTTCGGAAAGGAGTTGTAAATGCAATGGCTGATGCAAGATGGGTGTGAGATTTTTATCCCCCAGATCGTAATTGAATTATCTGGTCGCGTAGTGCAGCAGCGTACTCGAATTCGAGAAGCTTTGCAGCAGCGGCCATTTCTTTTTCCAGTTTTCTGACTTCTTCTTCGATTTCACGCTTGGTCATCTTTGTGCCGTCAATGGTGGCGACAGTGTCACGCTTGGATATTTCAAGCAGGTCACGCACATTCTTTATAATGGTCTTTGGTACAATGCCGTGCGCTTCGTTGTACTTTTCTTGTGTTTCTCTACGTCTATTAGTTTCCTCAATGGCTACACTCATGGATGGTGTGACTTTATCGGCATACATGATTACAAGCCCTGACGCATTTCTTGCAGCACGACCAATGGTTTGGGTTAGTGCTGTTGCGCTACGCAAGAAGCCTTCTTTATCAGCATCGAGTATGGCGACTAGGGATACTTCGGGCAAGTCCAGCCCCTCACGGAGCAAGTTAATTCCTACCAGCACATCAAATTCGCCAAGTCGTAAGTCACGGATTATTTCCATTCTTTCTGTTGTGGAAATGTCATGGTGCAAGTAACGAACACGGATGCCTTCACCTTTGAAGTATGCTGTTAAGTCCTCTGCCATCCTCTTGGTTAATGTCGTTACAAGCACACGCTCATCAATCGCTGTACGTGCATTTATTTCTGCAATCAAGTCATCAATCTGACCTTGAACAGGGCGAACTGATATCTGCGGGTCGAGCAATCCTGTTGGACGGATTACCTGTTCTACAACCTGACCTGAGCGGGAGCGTTCGTACTCACTGGGAGTTGCAGAAACATATATAACCTGATTAAGTCGCTCATTGAATTCTTCAAAATTGAGTGGCCTGTTGTCATATGCTGATGGCAGACGAAAACCGTACTCTACAAGGTTATCTTTACGAGATTTATCACCTGCGTACATGGCGCGCACTTGCGGGAGTGTAACATGACTTTCGTCAATGAACATGAGAAAGTCATCAGGGAAGTAGTCCAGAAGTGTTAGTGGTGCACTGCCCGGCGCACGACCGGTGATTATACGTGAATAGTTTTCTATACCATTACAATATCCGAGTTCAACAAGCATTTCTATGTCATACATTGTTCGCTGGTGTATGCGCTGAGCTTCGACGAGTTTATTATGCTCTTCAAAGTATTTTAGACGCTCTTTCATCTCGCCTTTTATTTGTGAAATTGCATTTTCAATTTTTTCTTCAGTTGTTACGTAGTGAGAAGCAGGATAAACTGCAATGTGCAGCAGCTCTCGTGTTGGAGTGCCTGTTACCACATGTATTTCGCTTATTCGATCTATTTCATCTCCGAAGAACTCAACCCTTATTGCAAACTCATGTGCATATACAGGATAGATTTCTACAGTATCTCCCCTGACTCTAAATGCATTACGCTCAAATGCAATATCGTTTCTTTCGTAGCGTATTTCAACGAGTCTTTTGAGAAGCTCGTCACGATTGAGATATGCGCCTTTTCGTAATGAGATAACCATGCTGCTATAATCGATAGGATCGCCCAAGCCATATATGCAGCTCACGGACGATACAACGATAACATCACGGCGCTCGAACAGAGCGGACGTAGCAGAGTGGCGCAATCGCTCGATTTCGTCGTTAATAGTGCTGTCTTTTTCGATGAATGTATCAGTGTGGGGGATGTATGCTTCAGGTTGGTAGTAGTCATAGTATGATACAAAGAACTCCACAGCATTTTCAGGAAAGAACTCACGAAACTCACTGCAGAGTTGCGCAGCTAGTGCTTTGTTGTGAGCTAGTATCAGGGTTGGCTTTTGTACGCGCTCTATTATATTCGCCATTGTAAATGTCTTACCCGAGCCTGTTACTCCGAGCAATGTTTGCTCGTCCAGCCCGTTTTCGAGCCCGCTTGTAAGCGCATCAATAGCTGCAGGCTGTCCACCTGCAGGTTTAAACTCACTTATTACCTTAAAATCCGGCATGATACTCCTTTTTTAGGGTTTAAGGTCTAGGGTTTAGTGTTCAAAAGTAACACATAACAAGCACAACAAGTGCAGCCCCTAGCCCCTAGGTCCGTATTCTGCTAAATATGCTTCCATTTTTGCAATGCGCTCGTCATCTGCCGGGAATGAAGCAATAATATCACGAGCATTTATAATGGGATATACATTTATACCGTGTTGCTGGCGAAGTTCATCTAGTGTGGACAGATCGCCTGTTCCTCGCTCCATTCTGTCAACAGATACGAATAGCGCAGTTATTGTAACGTCTGCAACTGATGTTAGAAGCTGCAAGCTTTCACGTACTGCAGTGCCTGCTGTTACAACATCTTCGATTATAATGATTTTGTCGCCGTCTTTTGGCTTGTATCCAACCAAAGAGCCACCTTCGCCGTGATCTTTGACTTCCTTACGGTTGAAGAAATACGGGACATTTATATTATGATTACGGTAAAGAGAGCCGGCAGTTGCTGCTGCAAGTGTGATGCCTTTGTATGCAGGACCATAAAGTGCGTCAAACTTCTCACCACTTGAGGCAACAAGCTCTGCGTAATAATCTCCAAGAATTGATATATGCATTCCTGTTTTGTAGTTTCCTGTATTAACAAAATAGGGCGTCTTTCGCCCACTCTTAGTTGTGAAATCACCAAATGTCAGTACTCCGGCGTCCTCCATGAACTCAATAAACTCATTTTTTCCAAGCATATAATTTCTACACCTTTCCAATAAATATTTTTACAGTATTATATATTAATGCAGAGTCTAATACAAGGCGGTGAAAATATAAAATAAATATCGCCAAAATGCTTTGAAAACACACGGATTTCTGCAAAATATGAACAATGTGTAAACAAACCTAAGAATGGGTTCATTTTGTTGAAAATTATGATAAAATTCATCAACTAAACTGCGCAAATATCGAAAAAATTAGGAGAATGATTATGAAGAGTACTGTGATCAGACGTATTTTGGCTCTTGCGTTGGCAACACTAATAGCAATTAGTGCTGTACCGCTGAGTGTAGCATCGGCTTTTACTCTACAGGATATTGAAGCATATATCCAAGAAGGGGAATTTCTTCAGCTCACTGAAGATGGCATTGTAGCCTTTGAACAACTTCAATTCGAGCGGCTGAATCGTGGTTTAAGAGGCTTTATAGGTGATTATGCCTTGCCTGAGGATGGTACTCCCGTTAGCATAATTGTAATATTTGAACATTCACCTGCTGATGTGCAGGTTATTGAGGCGGGAGTTCGTGGAGAGCACCTGCCTTTAACTATTGCAGAGCGTATTGTTGAAGATGAACATACTCTATTTAGAAATGAACTTACCGAGCTATTTGCAAACCAACCTGGATTTGCGAGGGGGGCTGATTCGTATTCGGTCACATGGGAATACAGGCGTGCAATGAGCGGTGTGGCGATGACATTGCCTGCCGACATGGTTGGATATGTAGCTCTGTTTGATAGCGTTAGAGTTATTTATCCGAACAGTAGAGTGAGTGTGGGTCCGATTAACCCTGTCTCATATATGGACTACTTTGGCGGTATACCAGAAGCCATGCAAGAGGACGACCGTAATCCCTTTGGTATGCGAGCTGGCAGAGCAAGAATGCGTGCTGATGAAATGCATAATATGGGCATAAAGGGAGAAGGTGTTCTCATTGCCGTAATGGATACAGGTATTGACTACTATCATCCTGCATTTGTTGGATCATTCATCACCATGGAGGAAATGCACAGCCGTGGCGCTACACATATTACTCCAGACCATCTTTTAGAAATTAATGGTGGCAATTATTTTGTCGGCCGAGACTTTATTTCAGCACCTGCTATAGGACCTGCAGGCGGTCATAATCCGACACGCGGTCCTGCATATTTGCGAATTGATCCGATGGAATCCTCACCGATTAACTTCCCTGACGCTAACCCTGATTTCTTTACAAGTCACGGAACTCACGTGGCAGGAACAATAGCTGGCAGAGATGTTGGGGATACAGAGGCAGCTATTTTGGGAGTCGCACCGAAAGCGCAAATGATACATTATCGCGTTTTGGGACTTGCTGGAAATGGTAACTGGGCTGACATAGTAGCTGGTTTAAACATGATCTATTATGACAGGCCTGATATTGTAAACATGTCCTTGGGTGGGGGTGCAGACCCAACTGGTCCACATACAGTAGCGGTTAATAATATTGCCCTTTCTACAGGCACACTCTTTATTATTTCAGCAGGGAACGCAGGCGAACGAGGCTACTTTAGTGTCTCAGAGCCTTCTCATGCAAGCGCAGCTTTATCAATATCAAATATTGCCGAACCTGGTTTTGGTGGATTTAGATTCGAAGGTGGCGGCATGGATATAAATATGCCACTTCTTGTAGCAGGAGTGGAAGACTCTTGGTATCAACATTCTGAGAGTGGAAATTGGGTAAGCCAATTTCCAACTGCAGTTCACGATAATGGAGAATTTAAGTTGTTTGCAATGCCTGTAAGCTCTGAATCTCCAGTGGGAGGACAAGTTGGTAATGCTCACGTACGCGTTGGTGCGGGAATATCGGCAGACTTTGATTTGCTGTTTGAACAGTACGACCCAACGGATTTAGAGGGTGCGTTTGTTTTAGTAAGGCGCGGATATAGTTTTGACATCATTGCAAATGAGGCTTTGGACAGAGGTCTTGGAGGCGTTATTAGTGTAAACACATCGGATCAACCTATTATTGTAGGTACTGGGCTCTCTGGTAGAGAGCCGACCTTCCCATTCTTCATGGTACAATATGGAGCAAACTGGGGACTGGGGCTTGTAGATAATCTTATTGATTTTTTTGGTGGACAAACCACATTTGCATTTACAGAGACAGTACTTCCCAGAGCTCTTAGCTTATCCTACACATCTTCTCGTGGACCTGCTCATGGGAGTTTTGAGATAAATCCCTCAATTGGTGCGCATGGTACAGGTGTCTTTTCTGCTGTGCCTTGGTGGACAGTAGGTGCTGCTCAGGGTGAGTATGTGTCTGCTTATGCACTATTTAGCGGAACATCTATGTCTGCACCACATGTATCAGGCGGCGCGGCACTTTTAATGGACTTTAGCGAGAATTATCGTGGAGGACGTTGGGAGTTCGAGGAAATCAAAGCTCGAATTATGAATACAGGACTGCAACTTGACTACCAAGGGCTTAGTTATAGCGTGTTCGATATGGGTTCGGGTCAAATCGATGTATATGCAGCAGCCTTTACAGATACAGTAGTTCTTGTTGATTATGACAGAGTGGTCACACAAGCAGGAATACCGATGTCTCAGCAGGAATTTACAAATGTGAAAACGGGTGCCTTTAGCTTTGGTGAGGCAGATGTGTTTGTGGGTGATACAGAGCGCACCCTAACTGCGTATATCCATAACTACAGCAATCAGGGAAGAACGTACCAAATATCATATCGTTTTATATACTACGGCAGCCAAAGTCTAAGTCCCGGTAACTATGCAAGCATGAGTTTAAGCCAAACCAGCGTGTTTGTGCCAGCAGGAGGGTCTGCAAGCTTCGATGCTACAATCAATATTGCAGAAAGCGATGCACTCGGATTCTATGAAGGATTTATTGAAATCACTCATGGCAACGACGTCATATCTATGCCTTTTGGAGCAGTGGCAATTGCAACAACGACACCAATGATTAATGTGGTTACATATCGTGATGTAATCTCCACAAGTCGTAATGCTGTAAACCCACAAAGCTCAGAAATTGGTATCTTCTTCGAGACACTCGGGGGCTTTGCTATAGACATGTGGGTTATGCGAGATGTACCAGATATTGATACATACAATTGGTGGAGGCCGGAATTCAATCATGCATTCATGGGTTATGCGGGTACAAGATATGCCCGTGGCGAGCATATTACGCATAGAGAAACATACCGCGGAGTAATCTTCCTTGGTGAGTACATGGACACACCACAATATGGTATAAGACAAGGCCCAATTGTAGATTTGACAGAAGAAGGTGACTTCATCCTTGTCATCGAAGTGTTCGAGCAGTTTATGGAGACGAACTATTTCTCTCCGTATGAAGATATTTTCGTTCGTTTCTCTGTTGATAACACTATACCTGAGTTCAGTGCTCTCAATGTAGGTGGATTTGATATTTATGGCGAATCTCAAAGAGTAGAGACAACTTCTGATACGCTGGTGATACCACGTTCGTCGGTCACACCACTGGAAAACGAAGATATTGTTATCGTCGGAAATGTCTATGATGAATGGTTAAATCAAGCCATAGTTGAAGGAAGAAGTTTTGGCATATGGTGTGAAGATTCTCTTTTCGGGTCACAGTTATCCGTGCAAGATAACCTTGCGTTGTATTTTCTCGTAGGAGAAAACGAAGAATCAAATCGTCCGCAGCGTATAGAGATAGAATCTACAGGTGACTTTGAAATTATTATTAGTAATGAAGCATTTCCGATAGATATATCACTTTGGTTAATGGATGGCTACTCTGTAATCCCTGTGACTGATGCATGGTTGGGTACAAGTGGTGTTTTAGGCTATCCTTATGAGGATATGTATACACTAGCTGCACTACCTCACTTTGAAATGCCTGGCGGATTGGTACAAATGGATCCAGCTCTCACACAATATGTGAGAACTGCGACTACGATAGGTTTCCATGGGTCTGATGAGTATGATTTTTATGCAAAAGCATGGAGCGGGCTCAATCTAAACAATTTGCACATAAGGCTTCTTGAAGATGACATTATTGTTGGAGTTCGTGAAATTGTGGGAGTTCCGACACAATGGGTTGATGATGTTCTTCATGTTTTTGATGTAGAGATTCTTCCGGTAGTTGCTGACTTTACTGTCGCTGATATTATTTGGAGTATCTCTCCATACAATACGTTAGCTGCCAGCATATCCAACGTTGGATTTACTGCATATGAGTTAGGTGAACTGATTATACGCGCCACTATTCCACAAGGCTCTCTAAGTGAGAATTTTGTACAAGACTTCCGTATTGAAATAACTGAATACCTGTATGTGACAATCTCCTTTGATGGAAATGGCGGGCTGGTAAGAGCAGGCTCTCTGGATCAGATTATGCAGCCTGAAATTCTAACAGAGTATTTAGGGACAATGTTCTTGAATGAAATGAGTACTATGGTGCTAATGGCAACAGGCACACCACCAATTCATTGGACATGGCGTGCAGCTCCCGATTCTCAGTTGCCACTTGGAGTCAGTCTAAGTACAGATGGGATAATTTCGGGAATTCCTTCTGTGGAAGGCTTGTTTGATGTTATTGTACGTGCTGAAGTCTTTGGTGGATTATATGACGAAAGGCAGATGACTCTACGTGTCGCTGATGGCGATAGGGAGATTACCCATTACTTTGTTGATGGACTCTTTGAGGGTGCAGTTCGAAGTATGGCTGGAGTGTATTTCGGACCAATACTTTACAGGCATGTTCATGGCATTGCTATTGTTGATCTGTCTGACTCGTTGATAAGCGACATCTCGGGAATAGAGCATTTTACAAATCTGATATATTTAAACATTACACTTACAGATGTCGTTGTGGCTGACTTAACAAACAACTATTTCCTAAGATATTTCAATGCTATTGGTGCAATTTTCTGGTGGCAAATGCCTCTCGAAAGAGTGTATTTCCCAGCAAGTCCTCACCTACACTATGTCCGCATGACTCACACGCCACATTTACAACAAGTTGATATTTCTAGAAATCCAAGTCTAAGGGTATTTGATATTAATAGTGGCATGTGGATTGAGCTTGTTGATATAGAGCAACACGAAATTGACCTTACGAACAATCCGCTTTTGGAATATGTTAATGTAAGCGCTCGTTGGGTGGACAGTATTGACCTTACGAACAATCCATACTTAAGGTTTTTCGTGTCGACAATGGGCACTATATCTGAGATTGACTTGTCCAATAATCCGTTACTTGAGGAATTTAATGTCTTCGCCAATCATATTCGAACAATTGATGTAACAAACAACAGACGTCTATTTGACTTAAATGTGATATACAACTTGATGGAGAGCTATGATGATGTTGTAGGACGTGAATATCTAAACTATTTGCGCTACTTCTACTTCAACCCTCAAAGAACAGCTCCTGGAATTTCTCAACCGGATGGGCCTCCGCCTGTTGGTACGGTAGGCCACCCATTCTGGTGGAGAGTCGAAGCAGTCGATTTTGCATGGTATTTGGAAACTCCATATTGGACATGGTCTGCAGATGGAACTAATCAACAAATCCCTCCGGGTCTTTCACTAACCCCATATGGCATTGAAGGTGAAGTAATTGGAACGCCTACACAAGCTGGCGAATTTACATTTATACTTCGTGTCGAATCAGTTGCAGGATATAGCGAGGAAGTTATCACAATAACGATTCAGCCTGATACAGGCGAGCCTACAATACTTACTCCAAGCGTGCTTCCAGATGTAGAAATCTATGCGTGGTTTGATTTTAACTTCACAGCTGCAGGCAGTACACCAATAGAATGGAGCATTGTTGATGCAGATAGATTGCCAGCCGGAGTAACTATGGATCAAAGTGGGCTGTTGACCGGTGCAGCAACTGAGTTAGGAGAATTTACTTTTGAGGTAATGGCTGAAAATATATATGGCAACACAGTCGGAGAGTTCACTCTTAATGTCGTTGACGCTGTAGCGTTTCAGGGCTTGGATATTTCTCCTAGAGATGCTGTAGTATTTCCGGGTAGCATGGAAGTATTCTTTGCAAATCCATCCGACTTTGGCATGATACCGGTATCGTGGTCGCTTTCAGGTAATAACCATCCAGGAACGGTAATAGCGCCTGCTTTTGGTCCTCCTATGTTTCCTAGTGCAATGCTGGATGTTGATATTGACGAAACTGCTGAAGAACTTACAATAACTGCCACAGCTCAGATGGATAATCAGACATTTACTGACTCTGTTACTGTGATTGTCGGGCAGGGTATCATCGTTCTCCAAGACACGGATTACGAAGAAGGTGCAGTAGAAACACAAGCCTTAGAAGAATCTGTATTTGAAGATGTTGAGGAGCGTGTTGCTGAAGATATAACAACTGAAGAGCTCACTGCCGAAGAACGTGCAATTAAAGAACGCATACTTGCAAGACGCACCGAATTCGAAGGCATAGCAACAATGCAACCCTCAGACCCAACCTTCTGGCCTAATAGTAACACAGGTATTGCAACATTTAATGCAATCGTTGGAGTGCCACGACTGACAGTTACAATGCGCTTGGGTGAGAGCTTTGATGAAGATATACCTTATGCAATTCATGAAATATATGAGTTTATAGGATGGAACACGAGGCCAGATGGCTCTGGAGAGGACTTTGACCGAGATACTCAAATATGGTCGATGAACACTGTATTATATGCGCAATATAGAGTTCGCGATACGCGCCCGCCGCCATATCCACCACCACCGCCGCCACCAGAAGGGTATCGTAATATACGTATCTACTACTATGTCATTGGCGAAGATGGTGAACTATATAGAGATGTACAAAATAATCCTGCAGGTCGTCCATACATCCATAGAATCAATACTCTGTTTGATTTGGCAGAAGTGGGTGTGTTGGATAGAAACACATTAGACAGTAGTGAAACTTATGTGTTTGCTGGATGGATAGTATTTGTAGACGATGTTTATCGATTGACGTATCTGCCTGACATGAACCGTAATATACGTCTTGCGTCATTTATGGTGCCAGTGCCACAACCGGATACAGTAGGGTTAATAAGTCTAGTTGCAACCTGGTCTATCTATGAGACAGATGGCGGAGATGATGGAAATGGTGGAGATGGAGAGCGTCCTGAACAAACACCACCGCCGCCGAGTGGAGATGGAGGAAATCAAAATCTCCCAGGAACGGGTATCGAAAGTAATGTTGTGTTATTATGGGCTCTACTAGGTGTAGCATTATTAGGAGCAACAATTACTATTGTACGGCTCGCAGAGCGAAGAAAACTCAACATAGAGCAAAAGAAGAAATAAGTAAAGTGAATAAGCAGAAGGGGTTGCGACACTTTGATGAGTGAAGCGCCCCTTTTTCTGTATGAAGTGAAAAAACACATTGACGAGTTGAAGTCACAATGATAGACTAATCCTTAGTAGAAACAAGCTGGAAACCCTGCAAACATTGAAAAAATTTGAGGTGGAAAAGTATGCATAAAATTTCAAGAGATACATTCGTGTACGCAATGAGTCCCAACAACAAGCCTGCTATATTTGTCGATCCGGGCGATAAGATTGAGTTTGAAACATGGGATGCTCTGCAAGGTCAAATCAAATCTGCTGATCAAGGGTTTGACGAGCTTGACTGGTCGTGCATTAACCCTGCTACCGGACCTGTCTATATAAATGGCGCTGAGCCGGGAGATGTTCTGACTGTAAAAATTGAGAGCATAAATGTCGAAGATACAGGGGTTGTGCTTTGTGGTCAAGGAATGGGAGTCATGGGTGAATTCCTTTCAGGCACCAGTACGAAAGTTATTCCCATAGATGGAGATATTGCTCATTATTCAGATCATATAAAACTGCCTTTGAACAAAATGATTGGTGTTATTGGAGTGGCTCCAAAGAGTGAAGATATTCCATGCGGTGTTCCTGATTTACACGGCGGAAACATGGATTGTAAGGAAGTGAGAGAGGGTGCAACTATAATGCTACCTGTTAATGTGCCTGGAGCATTGCTTGCACTGGGTGATTTGCATGCGATTATGGCAGATGGTGAGATCGGTGTTTCAGGGCTTGAAGTATCGGGGATTGTGAGAGTTACGGTTGATTTAATAAAGCAAAAGCCGTATCCGCTACCCATGATTGAAAATGATGACTATATAATGACGCTGGCTTCGGATGAGGACTTGGATAAAGCAACAGACATGGCTGTGGCAAATATGGTCAAATATTTAACAGAGTTTGAAAATGTAAATGAGCATGATGCGGTTATGTTAATATCACTGATTGCGGATGTAAGAATTTGCCAAGTTGTAGATCCAAAGAAAACCATCAGAGTCGAGTTTCCAAAGAAGTTTTTACGCGCATAACAAAGATAAGGAAGGAAGAAAATGAATAATATGGATTTCAAAAGAACTGTGTACTGTGGAGAACCACGTATTGAAAATGTAGGGGCTGAAGTGTCTGTCTGCGGATGGGTGCAGCGTAGGCGTGATCTTGGGCAATTGTTGTTCATTGATTTGCGTGATCGCACAGGAATACTACAGCTGGCCTTTGACGAGAATACATGTAAAGATATATTTGAAGCAGCAACAACCTTAAGAAGTGAGTTTGTTGTGTGTGCAAGTGGTACATTACGTGAGCGTTCTGCGAAAAATCCGCAACTGTCTACGGGAGATATTGAGCTTGAAGTGACAAAGCTTAACATACTTTCAAAGTCAGAAACCCCGCCATTTGAAATCGAAGAAGATACAGATGTTAATGATGCGCTGCTATTAAAGTATCGCTATCTTGACTTGCGCCGACCCGATATGCAAAGGCATATTGCATTGCGTCACAGAGCGGTTAAAATCACACGTGATTATTTTGACGAAAATGGTTTTTACGAAATTGAAACACCCATGCTCACAAAATCAACACCAGAAGGTGCACGTGACTATCTTGTGCCAAGTCGTGTGCATAAGGGCAAATTCTATGCGCTTCCTCAATCACCTCAACAGTACAAGCAACTACTAATGCTTGCGGGCTTTGATAGATATTTGCAAATAGTTCGTTGCTTCCGTGATGAAGACTTGAGAGCAGACAGACAGCCTGAGTTTACACAGATTGACCTCGAGATGTCGTTTGTAGATGAAGAGGACATCATAGCAATGAACGAAGGTTATATTCAAAGACTTTTCGAAGAAACACTAGGCGTAAAAGTTGAGCTACCTATACAGCGAATTACATTCCGTGAAGTAATGGACAGGTTTGGTTCTGACAAGCCTGACTTGAGGTTTGGACTTGAGCTGTGTGATATAAGTGACATTGTCAAAGGCTGTGAGTTCAAAGTGTTCTCTGAGCCTGTGGCAAATGGTGGCAGTGTTAGAATGATTTACGTTCCCGGCGGTGGTAGCATGCCACGCAAGCAGATTGATTCCCTTGTTGAGTATGTGAAAACATATGGCGCAAGAGGGCTTGCATGGACGAAGCTCAATGAAGACGGAAGTGTGTCTTCATCGTACTCTAAGTTTTTGACTGAAGAGGAAAATGATGCAATCTTAAAGCGAGCAGGAGCAGAAGCAGGCGGGCTCATTCTTATTGTTGCAGATGCAAAGGATGATGTTGTTTTTGCGTCACTTGGTGCTCTACGTTGCGAGTGTGCAAGACGCCTTGAGCTAATCAAAAAAGATGAATATAAATTCCTCTGGGTTACAGAGTTTCCACTATTTGAATATTCTGAAGAAGATGAGCGATTTTATGCAAGACACCATCCCTTCACAGCGGTTATGGATGAAGATATCGAGCTGTTAGAATCTGATAAAGTGAACTGTCGAGCAAAAGCATACGACCTTATTCTCAATGGTTCAGAGCTTGGTGGTGGTTCAGTAAGAATAAACACGCCGGAAATGCAAAAGCAGATGTTCCGTGCATTAGGCTTTACAGATGAGCAAGCAGAAGCTCAGTTCGGACACCTGATTGAAGCGTTTAAGTTTGGTGCGCCACCACATGGTGGAATTGCATACGGCCTTGACAGAATAGTAATGCACTTGGCAGGACTAAGCAGCATTCGTGATGTAATAGCATTTCCAAAAGTGCAAAATGCATCTGAGCCAATGACTGCCAGCCCCGACGTTGTAGACAATGCTCAACTGGATGAGCTGGGATTAAGCTTAAGTAAGCACTGATTTAATCAGCGCTTACTTTAAAAGCCGAGTAAAGGCTGAATAATAGTGTCAACAGCTTGTTAGCCTAACTCGCGATAATCAGCCCACTCGGCACAGTTGCTTGTAATATGAAAAATATCTGGACATATAGCTAAATTCTCCTGTATAATCAAACAGGAACGTGCACAAATTTGAGTAAGCATGAAACTAATATTGAACTAGATATTGTCAAACAATCAATGAAAACTAGCGTCATTCTGCGCGCAGTCGCAGAATCTAATAATTGAGGAGGAACTATTATGGATTTAATGATGTGGATCTGGCTGGGAGTTTTTGTGATAATGGTTATAATAGAGGCGGCGACCTGTGTATCGTTGACATCTATATGGTTTGCAGTAGGAGCACTGGCTGCAATTGCTGCAACAGCGCTTGGAGCTCCTGTATGGGCACAGGTAATATGTTTTGCCCTCGTCGGTTTTATCACCATTGCAACACTAAGACCATATATGAAGAAAAAAATTGCACCTAAAGTTGTAAAATCAGGGCTAGAGTGCCTAATTGGTCAAACAGCAGTGGCTGTAGAAGATGTTAATAAAACAGCCGGAGTCGTGACAGTAGACGGACAACTGTGGACAGCCCGAACAACTGGAGAGTCTATACTTGCTGACGAAGAATGCAGTATATTGCAAATGGATGGCATTAAACTAATTGTAGGTAAAACTGGGTAAACCGGTTAATTACTAAACAAAAATAGAGATGGAGGATACATAATGGTAGAAACAGGCTTGTATATTATCGTAGCAATATTGGTGGTAATTTTCCTAATAATATTAGGAAAAAATGTTGTCATCGTACCACAGGCACACACATTCGTCATTGAAAGACTAGGCGCATTCAGAGTAGCGTGGAAAACAGGGCTTCATATCAAAATTCCATTTATCGAAAGAGTAGCAAAAAGAGTTGACCTAAGAGAACAAGTATATGACTTTGCACCACAACCGGTTATAACCAAAGACAATGTCACGGTTATGGTTGATACAATTGTATTTGCGCAAGTATTTGACGCACAGAAGTTTGCATACGGTGTCGTGAATCCTGTCGTAGCCATAGAAAAACTATGTGCAACGGCAATTCGTAATATATTCGGTGAAAAAGACCTGGATGAAACACTCACATCAAGAGAATATATTAATACAAAAATGCGTGAAGCAATAGATATGGCAACAGATCCTTGGGGCATTAAAGTTACCAGAGTTGAGCTTAGAGGGATTGAACCTCCAATTGCTATTAAAGAAGCTATGGAAAAGCAAATGCGTGCCGAGCGTGAAAGAAGAGAGCAAATCCTCCTTGCAGAGGGTACAAAAGAATCAGAAGTACTCAAAGCACAAGGTGATAAGCAAGCTGCAATTCTTAGAGCAGAAGCTGAAAAAGAAGCAACAATTCTCAGAGCTGATGCAGCGAAACAAAGACAAATTCTTGAAGCTGAAGGTGAAGCGAAAGCGATACTTTCAGTACAAAAAGCTCGCGCTGACGGTCTGAAAATGATTAAAGAAGCACAAACAGACGAAGCTGTTATACGGCTTGAAGCTCTAAACACGTTCAAAGAAGCGTCAATGGGCCCGGCGAATAAGATAATTATTCCGTCTGACATTCAAGCTGTTGCAGGTCTTGTAGCATCTGTAGGAGAGCTGGTTAAATCTGACTAAACTAAACGTTGAAATTGATTTTTTACCCTACACATATTCACACCCCCAAAAAGCCAATTAGTGAATGGTTAGGGGGTGTGATTGTTACTGACAACACTCCTATATATTGGGATAATATGGCTGGGCTTGTAGGAGGATAACAAGATCCATTCAATGCCAACTATATGAATACGACAAGTATTTCGAACTTGTATTGTGAGAGTAAAATAAAAGGAGTAACTAATGAAAATATTTCTTGGAATTGAGCTTGGCTCAACGCGTATAAAAGCAGTAGCTATTGATCAAAATGGCAAGCCATTAGCTTCAGGCGGTCTTGATTGGGAGAACCGCTTTGAAAACTCTGTATGGACATATCGTTTAGAGGACGCGTGGCGTGGCATACAGGAAAGTGTGGCGTCGCTATTTGCAGAGTATAAGGAAAAGTATGGCTCATTGCCGGAAATAAGTGGGATGGGTGTGTCAGCAATGATGCATGGTTATCTGGTTTTCGACAAAGATTATAATCAGCTAACAGATTTTCGCACATGGCGTAACACCATGACAGAAGAAGCGTCAACTCGCCTTACAGATTTATTTAAGTTCAAAATCCCCCAACGTTGGAGTATTGCACACATGTATCACGCGGTAAAAGGCAAAGAATCACATGTTAATGAGGTGCAGTATCTAACGACACTGGCAGGATACATTCATTATAAATTAACAGGAGAAAATGTCGTAGGTATCGGCGAAGCTTCAGGCATGTTCCCCCTTGGCAGTAATACAAATGATTATGATAAAAGCAAGGTAGAGTTATACGAAGAACTTGTGGCAGAATATAATCTGCCATGGAAGATACTGGACATACTGCCAAAAGTGCTTGTAGCAGGTGAAAATGCAGGACATCTCACAGAAGAGGGTGCAAAACTCCTTGACCCATCAGGAACCATAAAGCCGGGCACACCTCTTTGCCCACCGGAGGGCGACGCAGGAACAGGCATGGTTGCAACAAACACTATAGTACCCGGCACAGGAAACATTTCTGCAGGGACATCAATATTTGCTATATTGGTGCTTGAAAAAGCATTAAAGAAATTCCATAAAGATATAGACATTCTTGCAGCACCATCAGGTAAGCCTGCAGCAATGGTACATTGCATTAATGGCACAGGGGACCTTGACGCTTGGGTTAATATCTTTGCAGAAGTGATGACCCAAATGGGCGCAAAGCCGGACATGACAGAACTCTATCGCACCTTATACAATGCTGCCCTTCGTGGGGACAGTGACGGTGGCGGACTGGTATCTGTCAACTATCTCGCAGGTGAGCACAGAACAGGATTTAGCGAGGGTAGACCTCTAGTGGCAAGAACACCTGATAGTAAGTTTACAATCGAGAACTTTATGCGCGTGTTACTTCTTTCATCTATGGCTACAGCCAGAATCGGCATTGAAGCGTTGATTACAGAGGAAGATATTGAACTTTCAAAAATAGTCGGACATGGCGGACTATTCAAAACAGCAGGAGTTGCTCAGAAGCTTATGGCAGGAGCACTGCAAATACCTGTAGCTGTCATGGAAACTGCAGGAGAAGGCGGAGCATGGGGCATTGCCTTGCTTGCTGCGTACTCTGCAACAAAAGATGGCAATGAAACTCTGGAAGATTTCTTAGATAATAAGATATTTGCCGATGCAGAAGTAGTCACAATAGCGCCCGAGTCATCAGATGTTGAGGGCTTCAACATCTACCTTGAGCGTTACAAGGCAGCTCTAAACATAGAGCGCGCCGCTGTTGAAAACTTGTAGGAGAACTTTGAATGTTAAAAGAGTTAAAAAAACAAGTGCTGGAAGCAAATCTGCAACTACCAAAACATGGCTTGATTACATTCACATGGGGTAATGTGTCCGGGATAGATCGTGAAATGGGCCTTGTTGTGATTAAGCCATCAGGCATTGAGTATGACGGCATGACAGAAGAGCATATGGTTGTCGTTGAGCTAAGTACAGGCAAAGTCGTAGATGGCAATCTTTCCCCTTCGTCAGATACAGCAACTCATCTAGCGCTGTATAGAGCATTTCCAAATATCGGAGGAGTTGTTCACACCCATAGCCGTTGGGCGACGATTTTCTCACAAGCGGGCAAAGGCATTCCTGCTCTTGGCACGACTCATGCAGATTATTTCTATGGCGAGATACCGTGCACACGCAAAATGACGTCTGAGGAAATCGCAGGAGAGTATGAAGCTGAAACAGGAAATGTAATAATTGAGCGGTTTAAGGATATGGACCCTGATGCAGTTCCTGCAGTGCTGGTGCATACACATGGTCCATTCACATGGGGCAAGGACGCATTAGAAGCAGTGCATAATGCAGTTGTTTTAGAAGAGATTGCATTTATGGCGTGGCATGATATAATGATGAATGTTGAAATAAAATCAATGCAACAAGAGTTGCTTGATAAGCACTACTTACGCAAGCATGGCAAAAACGCATATTATGGTCAACAATAGGCATGACGTGCAAACTATATAAAAATCGGAGGAGAACAATGACAAATATTCCAAACGTAAAGCTAGGTATTATATCCGTATCTCGTGACTGCTTCCCAATCGAGCTCTCAGGAGCGCGCCGTGAAGCAATAGTTGCAGTATGTGGCGACATTTATGAGTGCAAAATCACTGTAGAAAATGAAGTCGACATGCTCAAAGCTGTAGCTGATGTAAAAGCTGCAGGAGTTAATGCACTTGTAGTATTTCTCGGCAACTTTGGCCCTGAAACACCAGAAACACTGATTGCAAAGAACTTCTGTGGTCCAACAATGTTTGTTGCAGCAGCAGAAGATGCAGCAGATAAACTTATGGGCGGGCGTGGCGACGCATACTGCGGAATGCTCAACTGCTCCTACAATCTTGGACTACGCAACCTCACAGCATATATTCCGGAATATCCGGTTGGAACAGCTGGCGAAATAGCTGAAATGATTGCTGAGTTTGTACCAATTGCACGTGCAGTAATTGGCGTGAGTAATCTTAAAATACTTTCATACGGCCCTCGCCCACAAGACTTCATGGCATGTAATGCACCAATAAAGCAACTATTCAACATGGGTGTAGAAATTCAAGAGAACTCTGAACTTGATCTATTAGTTGCATTTAATAAGCATAAAGATGACCCACGTATTCCTGAAGTTATTGCTGACATGGAACGTGAGCTTGGTGATGGCAACAAAATGGCAGGAATTCTTCCAAAGCTTGCACAGTTTGAGCTTACACTTCTTGACTTGGCAGAGCAAAATAAAGGCAGTTGCGAATATGTTGCATTTGCAAACAAGTGCTGGCCTGCATTCCAAACAGAGTTTGGTTTTGTACCTTGCTACGTAAATAGTCGTCTTGCTTCTCGTGGTATTCCGGTATCATGTGAAGTTGACATCTATGGCGTACTCTCTGAGTACATCGGCACATGTGTAAGCGCAGCACCTGTAACACTACTTGATATTAACAACTCTGTTCCTGCAGATATGTATGAGTCAGACATTAAAGGTAAGTTCGACTACGCACATACAGACACATTCATGGGCTTCCACTGCGGAAACACACCAATGTGCCAACTGACAAAAGGTGAACTCAAGCACCAACTCATTATGCACCGCCTACTTGAAAAAGATAAAGAACCTGATATCACCAGAGGCACACTTGAGGGTGACATTAAGCCGGGAGAAATCACATTCTTCCGCGTACAAGGCTCAGCAGAAGGCGGCTTGACAGCATATATTGCAAATGGTGAAGTACTACCTGTTGCAACACGCTCATTTGGTGGCATTGGAATCTTTGCAATCAAAGAAATGGGACGCTTCTACCGTCATGTACTGATAGCAGACCGCTACCCACATCACGGAGCGGTGGCATTTGGACATCACGGAAAGGCAATCTACGAAGTGTTCAAGTTCTTAGGCGTGCCGAAGATATCATACAATCAGCCGGCATCACTACCATACCCAACAGAGAACCCATTTAAGTAGGGTCAAGCAAATAGTAAATAAACATACCAAAGGAGTAGCGAGAGCTACTCCTTTGACGATAGTGTCCCTTTGACAAAAATAGCCACAAAAAGCAGGAACATATGATATAATGTTTGAAAATGGTGAGATTTTTAATACTCCCTTGTTAAGAAAAAGCCACCTCATAAGGAATCATGTCACTATGAAATTAATAAAGTTTATTCGCATATTAACAATATTACTACTCACGCTAACAACATTATTCTTGTTTGCGTGCAGTACCGATGCACCTTTGGAAGCCTATGAGGTTTATGAGACTGATAATGTATATACTGTAGACCAAGAGATCTATGTGCCTGAGGAGCCTGATATAAGTGACAGTTTCGAGCATATGCCTGACGGAACTATCATATTCAATGATGTTGCTTATATATTTGACGGTCGCGAGATAGACGAAGCGCATATTGTGAGAACGGATATTGTGTTGCAATATATCAATCGTTATTTTAGTCCCGCACGTACTCCACCAACAGTTGTTTTCACGACTGATGAGCGAGCAGAGATAAATCTCGATGAAGTACGAATTAACCCTGATTACCCACGCTCATTAGGTGCCGCGTTTAGACTTGTTCTGACAGGAGACTCCAGACCGGCGTGGCTCAGTGCCGGGCTTGAATTATATATTTCAGTTAACCAAGATATATCACAGTTCGAGGTTGACGATGATCCATCTGCGGCATTGTCTCGCTTCCCATATGCCCTTGGCAATGAATGGTTTGTGCACAATTTCTTTAACTACGATTACGAGAAACAGCGTGATGCTTTAACTCTGCTTTATCATTTCATTGGATATCTTAGCGAAAATGATATGTTGAATGAACTGCTTAATCTATACATTGCTAATAGTTCGGCAGCTGATGAAATGTTCGCGTCTGCATGGTATGATTTTAGTGGGCTAAGTGTCAATGAAGTAATAACACATCAATACCGATTCGATTATTATTTGAATGAGTTCACAGTTAGAACTGACCGAGGCTATTATACGTTCCTCCGAACTGAAAGTTGGGATGAAGAAATTGTTGCACGTTTTGTTGAAGAAATGGACATTAGTATTGCTTTTACCTATAACTTCTTAGGATTTGAGCAAGCCGCACCTATACCCGTTACACTTGATCCATGTTACGAAAGTCAACTTGGGGGATGGGCAAATGGTGATATGATAATGATATACGCTGCTTTACACGAGTTTGCACTTGAAAACCCATCTTTTCCTTCATTTATCACTAGCCATGAAACTGTGCATCATATACAGCTTAACCATATAGCACGATCAAGGTCATTTGAGTATTATATGATGGAAGGAATGGCTTCCGCCGTGGCCACTCTACTATTTAATGAAATGGAAGTGTCTGATGAATCTATGATGCGAGTGGTTGAGGAAAGGGGTGATAGATTAATATACTTCATATCAACTGCATCCGGTGAACAGTCGATATGCGTTGCTAATTTTGTGTACTATAGTAATAAATTTTCGGCGTTGTTGCATCTTGTATACATGGAGGAAAATAATAGGTTCAATGACGATATCTTCTTGTGGCCGGGACCTCGACCGATTAACCCGTTTTATAACCAAAGTCCGGACGCAATACTAAATTGTTATGCGACAGCTACTTCATTTGTATTGTTTTTATTTGAACTGGGTAGTTTAGAGGATTTCCTTGTTTTCTATGCTGACCGTGATGCCGCTTATGACATATATGGCATGGAGCTTTATGACTTGATTGACAAATGGCTTCATGAATATCTCGAAATCGACATATGGCGTGAGTTCATTAGCGAAAGTTGGATAGAGATGCTCGCCGAGATGGCAGAGTAGAATATGATAAAACCCGTTTTCGACTTCTAAAGTCGAAAACATCAGGTTTCAAATGGGAGATTGTACTCCCACTGAAAATACGTTCCGCCTAAAGAGGCGGGTGTCTTAACCCTCAAACTCTCTAAGACCCCCACTTCAAACGCCAAAGTCGTTAAGTGGTGGGAAGATAAAGAAAAGCAAGAAAACACGTAAACTGTAAGAGGAGATTTCGTAGAAATGAAACGATTTTTGCTAATAATTTGTTGTATGCTACTGGTTTCGTTGCTAGTTGCTTGCAGCACAGCAAATGGTGAGGCGTATGAAGTGATTGACGAGCAAGATGTTGTTGAAAATGATATGATCGACACATCTGAGGGTGAGCACCTCGATACAGATGGGTACGAAGTGGCAGATGAACAATATTTAACAGCCGATTTGTCTATGGAGACAGAGGCAAGAAATCTTGCGAGACTGTGCAAAGTCTGGGGATTTTCAAAATATACGCATTACGCATTTCTAAATGGATTGAGATGTTGGGATGAAGAATTGTTAGGGTTAATACCGATTGTTCGGTATGCAGATGAAGATGCCGTAAATGATATTCTCTATGAGTGGTTTGTAGGGCTTGGATACGATGGATATGATTTGAATGTGGCATCTATGCAATCAAAGCTCTTAGACGAGTTTCAGAACCATACCGACTTGATAGAAATGTTTTTTGATGAGTCGGAAAATCACAACTGGGAATCTATAGACGTTCTAATTATCGAATTGTTGCATCTCTCACTACATGAAGATGTGTTAATTTTGGGCGAACACGAGATTAACTTGCTCCAAATGGCAGACTTGAGCTGGATTAACGAAGAATACTTAGGTGCGAATCTTGCTGCAGCATTATCACGCTTTCATATGATACAGAATATAGATAGGAGAGTCGCTCCCGTTAACATTAATGAGATAGGCGTCAGCTATTTCGGCAACGAAGTCAATCATGGAAGAAACATTGATTTTGCAGATTACAGTTACCGATTGCTTGGCCTTTTTAGATTTTGGAATGCGGTAAACTACTATTTTCCATACTTAGACATCATTGACTACGATTGGAATGCATTATTGCTTGAATTCATCACGAAAATGCTTGAAGATGAAGGGCAGACTCATTATGAATTAACTCTAATGGCTTTAGCTTCAAGGCTACAGGATGTGCACTTTCATTTCTCAAGAAGAGTAACTACAAACATTACGTCTTTTTTTGGTGCGAGAATAACAAATCAAGTTATGACGGATCAGTTCGGTCACTTTTTTGCGCGAGCGGGACTATTAGAAGCAGAAGGATACCTTGTGGTTAGCAATCTTATTGGAGATGTGCCTGAACTGAGATTAGGCGATGTGATACTGCAAATAAATGACAGAGATATTGGCGAAATAACAACGGATATGCTATACTTCCTGCCATACCCCAATGAAGAAAAGGCTTTGGCATACCTTGTACGTGATCATGCTGTGTTAAGGCAACAGACAGGTGATGAACTTATGGCATTAGATATACGTCGGAATGATGAAGAACTTCGCGTATACGTTGAAACAAGACCTTATCAACCAATTCTATTTCAATTGCCTGATCTGCCTGTGCTTACAATCACGGAGCAGAACATTGCCGTTCTAAATCCATCTCTAATAAGTGTCGAAAGCGTTTACCGAAACGATCGACTGCGCGAACTGATGACTACGATTGCAAGTGCTGATGTTGACGGACTAATTATAGATTTGCGGCAAGCGTCTCCGTTTATAAACTTTTTGTTTGCAGAATATCTATTGCCGGAGCCAACACATTTTGTTACTATATCACGACCATTTGTCTTTGTGCCGGGTGTGTTCGTGGATAATATTCGCGTATACGCAGGTTATGGACAGCTTGAAGCGTGGGCAATGTATGAAGAATTGGGGTTAAACGAATCCTTTGGAAACACTTTACATAACCTAAACGTAGTAGTTATTATGAACGAAAAGACGCAAAGTCATCTGGAATATACAGTAATGACAATACGACCAGGCTCAAATGTAACAGTTCTGGGAACTAACTCAATTGGAGCAAATGGGGATGTCTATTTTATACCATTACCCGGTGCTACAGTATCGCTAAGCGGGCTGGGCATCTACACACCGGAAGGCGGTCAGACACAACGTATAGGTCTTATACCTGATATCTACGTACCACGAACCATTGTCGGTATTAGCGAGGGAAGGGATGAGCAGATGGAAGCAGCGATAGAGTTCTTAGTATCTCATGCGACTGATTGATACAAGGCTGATGTAACCTGAAAAGCAGTTTAAGATTGAACAAAGCTTTAGAAGAACTCATTCAAAAACCTTACATTCTGGTGAAGTTTTGTTAAAACAAGAGATCATTGTTCTGTCGCCGAGCGCGTCATAATATCAAGCGTTTCAACGAAGCGGGAGATTTACTCACCGCTTGTTGCGTAATATTGTACCCACCGCCTACGTAAACTTAGAGGCGGAGGACATCCTAGCTGAGTTATAACTGCTTCAATGTCATGATAGAAATCGCTTTATGGCACTATACAGACATCAATTCCCTATTTATTCGAAAATTTGAGGATTGCGTTCCTGTAATATCTGTGGTATTGTCTAATTGGGGTGAAAGATATGATTGCTCGCATGATTAGGAATAGTATTCGCAATGAAGTACTTAATGGCAGAAAAGCCGTCATTTTGCTTGGAGCGCGACAAGTTGGCAAAACAACACTATTGAACACACTATTCGAGGATAGTGATAGCGTTTTGTGGCTCAGCGGAGACACATCAAATGCTCGACTATTGCTTACGGCACAGAGTGTGGAACAGTTGCGTGTTATAATCGGCAAACACAATGTGCTGGTGATTGACGAAGCGCAGCGTGTGCCGGATATTGGTATAGTGCTGAAAGTAATAATTGACAATATTCCGCAGGTGAAAGTTGTCGCAACAGGAAGCTCATCCTTTGATTTAGCAAGTAGAACCGCCGAACCATTAACCGGACGAAAGCGACAGTTTACGCTATTTCCAATTTCCTTCGCTGAAATGGTCGAACATCATGGTCTACTCTCGGAAAAAAACTTGATTCCACACAGACTCATTTATGGGTACTATCCCGATATTGTCAGTTCACCCGGCGAGGAGCGCCGCTTATTGCAAGAATTGACAGACAGCTATTTGTATAAAGACATTCTTGCTCTTGATAAAATAAAAAAATCTGAACAGCTTACCCGCCTGCTTAGGGCTTTGGCGTTTCAAATAGGCTCGCAAGTGTCGTATACCGAGTTAGGACAGTTATGTGGGTTAGACAACAAAACTGTCGAAAAATATATCGGCATTTTAGAACAGACATTTGTAATTTTCCGACTCGGCTCATATTCACGCAATTTACGGAATGAACTAAAAGCAAGTCGCAAAATTTATTTCACTGATAACGGTATTCGTAATGCACTAGTTGCTGATTTTCGCCCTGTAGAACTTCGCGATGATGTGGGCAAACTGTGGGAAAACTTCCTTGTCAGCGAGCGTTTTAAGCACAACGAATATGCTGAAAACTATGCAAATTCATGGTTTTGGCGCACACAAGCTCAGCAGGAGATTGACTATATTGAGGAAAAAGATGGCCACTTGTCGGCTTTTGAGTTTAAGTGGAACCCATCTGCGAAAGTGAAGCAATCGAAAGCTTTTACAGTAGCGTATCCGGACAGCTCATTTTCTGTTATACACAGCGGCAATGCCGAGAACTTTTTGTTACACTAGTGGCTGTGTATAAATGAGCTCTTGTTTTAATAATCAACAAAATTAAAATCAAGAAACTATTTGGAGGTTAAGTTTGAATAAATTCAAACTTAACCCGAGAATGTGCCAATTTGCTCTCCCTGCGGGAAACCACAAATTAATGCACGAAATGACCATTCCTTTTCTTGGTTGTTTTGTGACTAAGGACATCGAAAGGAATGGTCATAATTATGACAAACACAAGATTCACAGATAGAAGAGATGACATAGAAATCAAAGATATCAGTGCTACCGAAATAAGCCGCTACTGCGCTGACATTAGAGGCAATATTGAAAAAGTCATTGTTGGAAAAACTGAAGCTATTGACCTCATACTTTCAGCACTATTTGCAGAGGGGCATGTGCTACTGGATGATGTGCCGGGAACAGGAAAAACAATGCTGGCGAAGGCGCTTGCAAAGTCGTTCGATTGCGACTTTGGACGTATTCAGTTCACTCCTGACCTGCTACCGACGGACTTGACAGGAATAAATTATTACAACCCTAAAGAAAACGAGTTTGTTTTTCGCAAGGGAGCATTATTCACCAACATACTTCTGGCTGACGAAATAAATCGTGCGACACCTCGCACGCAATCAGGTTTGCTTGAAAGTATGGAAGAAAAGCAAATTACCATTGACGGAATAACCCATCCTTTGGCAGAGCCATATTTTGTCATTGCAACACAAAACCCTGTAGAAACACAAGGCACATATCCGCTACCTGAAGCTCAGCTTGACAGATTTCTTATTTGTTTGACACTGGGATATCCATCTTCTAACGAAACAGCTGATATTGTTGAGCGATTTTTACTGGGTCAGCCAATAGACGAGCTTAAGCCTGTATGCGACACAAATAAATTACTTAGCATACAAGCCAGTGTAAAAAAAGTATTCATTCACGATGAGCTAATAAAATACATTGTCGAAATGACAGAAAAAACCAGATATTCTGACGCAGTAATTTTGGGAGTAAGCACACGTGGAGCAATTGCACTTGCACGCCTTTGCAGAGCATATGCAGCGGTAAAAGGACGCACATATGTTTTGCCGGATGATATACAGCAACTTCTTCCATATGCATACTCACATAGGATAATTCATAGAAGCGGAGCAGAAAGAGGAACAAAGGAACTGCTACAAAAAATAATCGCAGAAACGAAAGTTCCATCAGAGAGGTTTGAAATCAAATAAATGACAGTACTTATCATTACGGGCAGTTTGATAATACTTATATTGGCGATAGCTTGGGTGCAAAAGATAGTCTATCGTCGATATTGGAATGTAAACTTATCGTTTAATGTTAAGGCGTCAAGCAATGCGATTTTTGAAGGCGATACTATAGAAATAATCGAAAGTATTTCGAATGGCAAAAAACTATTTCTACCATGGGTGCATGCCAGCTACAAATTTTCACGCTCATCAATACAATTAAGTTACCTCGCTCGAACAGTTTATATGGGAGCACAACGCTCATTGCTCTTCGTTGTGGGCATGAATAAAACAGTTTCACGAAAATCTCGCTTGGAGTTTAGCAAACGTGGTTATTATGAGGCGAAAGAGCTCTCAATTGCCAGTAACAATCTGTTCATGACGGGGTTTATTAAAGAGGATGTTCCTATACATTTTGGGATGCTGGTATATCCTCGTATTGTGGATTATTCTGAATCCACAATACCTCTGAAAAAGATGCTTGGTGATATTATAGTTAAGCGATTTATAGATCCTGATCCATTTACATTTAAAGGAGTGCGTGAATATCAGCCATATGATAGCTTTCGTCAAGTAAATTGGAATGCCACAGCAAAGACTGGCGAAATCATGTCGAATATCTATGATTTCACGATTTACCAAGATGTAACTGTTTTGCTCGATATACATGAGTACCGATTATTTGACAGGGACTACGTGCATGAAGAAGCAATTCGAATTACCGCCTTTATATGTCGAAGTTGCATTAACAGAGGCATACCCGTGAGCCTGATTTGTTCAGCACCTGATGAAACTCCTGTGAAAATCAGTAGCGGCATGAGTAGTGTTCATCTAGAAAAATTATATACAGCCCTTGCACATATTGATTTGAACAAGAAAACCTTTTCAGTGGCAGAGTATGTACCTTCATCTAGTGAAAAGGCTTATATTCTTGTATCTTCATTTAGTGAAAGAAGCGAGATTGAGGTAAGTACAGGCACAGACACTGTTAAACTGGAGGTACAAAATAATGCTAGTGCTTAGATTTAAAGACCTCTTGTTCTTTCTAGTGTTGCGCCTGCCATTTTTTCTTATGGTTTTTACAGTTTCTCTTGTGTTCACAGGAAACTACTCCATATTTTTTGTGGCATTTGGCATATATGTGTTGCTTTGTATTGTGGCTGCTTTTTGTCGCAAGTTTCACGGGCTGATAATATTTGTATTTATTGTATTAGCGGGCATTTTAGTTCTTCAGGGCATGGAACAGGTAGCTATAATAACTCTTATTATATTGTTTGATCAGAGTAGTGGTCACAGTAGAATAGGTAGTGTTGTCATAATTGCAATCATGCTTATAATGTCGGCTATATCAATACTCTATTTCAATCCTGACTTTAGCTACATTTATATTAGAACTATAATTGTTGCAACAGTTGCAACCATATTGGCAAAACAACTGGATGCGACAGAGAGTTTTCTACATTCAAGTTATTGTAGGAGGGTTTCGAGCAAGGTAGTATCATCAGTGTTTAGGCGAGGCTATATTACAACAATTACAATCTTTATGATAATTATTATTGTGGCATTTGTTGTGCAACCACAAAGCACTGACCCTTATCTTGAGTTGGCAGATTTCTCTGAAGAAATTGAAAGTTTTGAAGATTTTTTGGCGCAAAGTCCCTTTATACGCGAGGCGCCGCCTGAGGAGGAAGTTTACGAGTATATATTAGAGTTCTACGAAGGTAGTGATGACTTGGACTTGACGGGCGCAGGAGGGTTTTCACTTGAACTTGATATATTAATGATAGCGAGTTTACTAGGTTTAATACTTATAGTTATTTGTATAACAGTTTTATCGCGGTATAGCCAACCTGCAAAGCAACAATTTGACGACTTTGATGAAGATGATGAAGAAACCGCTTTTGTATCTGAGAAGAAGCGCAGAAACCGCAGAATCGGATCAGTTTTTGGCATGAATTATACTGTTCGTAGAATGTTTAAGCGAAAGGTAAAGGAGTACACGAAAGACGAAAGGGTACTTTTACATAAAAGTGACACTCCTAAGAAGATAGCGGTTAATGTAGGCGAGTGGGAAGATATTAGCCCACTACAACAGCTATATCATAAGGCGCGATACAGTGGTGAGAATGTGACTCGCGTAGAGCTAAAGGAACTGACTACAAAGAAGAAAGAAATTCGATAGTGGAAGGAATATGGGTATGAAGAAATTTTTATTTCCTATAATAATTATTATATGCGCTGTGTTGTTAATTGTTGCATTATTTCCTGATTTGCTAACGGGCTGGAGAAATGATCGTAATGGTGATGACGCCGATGATGTGATTGCGCGAAATATTGTTGATGAAACAGGTGAGTACCGTTTTGTGCCGGAATTTATGCTCTTATCAGCATTGACAAGCGATTTGCCGAATATAAGAAATATTACTATCACAGGCAACACATTATTTTTCACATCAACAACAGAAGTAACATGGGATTCACTGTTTCGAACAACGCGTTTATTTCGCATTGATCTGGACGAATCAGTCCTGACATATCTTCCGAATTACATAGAGCCGTACCGCCCATTGGGTGCCGAAGGTGGCGGTACTGTTATTAATGATATACAAGTTGATGACGACGGCAATATATGGGTGCTTGAGTTTGGTTCTTATGTAACCTATGATTTTCATCCAGGCTTTAATCCGGAGGGAGCCGAAATGAGCGAGATATGGGAGCATAGCGACTCTCTTGGGACATTTAATCATATACGCAAGCTTGATAACACAGGTGCGGAGCTACAGTCCATTGATATTACTCACTTAACATCTGATATTTTTTCAATTAATTTGGATAGTAATGGATACATATATGCGGGCTCCCAGCAGACTATATATTCTTAATACTGAGGGCTCAACTATTTTTAGCCTTAACACAGAAGATGCTGTCTTTTCGAGTAATCTTATACGTTTATCAGATGGTAGAGTGGCATTTTTTGGACGAATACATGATTGGCAAACATCTATGGTGTTACACGCAATAGATGTTCAGAGTCAAGCGTGGGGAGAAAGCATAGATTTACCTGCGAATGTAATGAATGTGTTTTCCGGTTTTGACGAGTATCTTGTGATAGTAGACGACGGTGTGAATCTATCAGGCATACATTATGAAACTGCTGAACCAGTTCGGATATTCAACTGGGCAGAAAGTATGGTTTCGCCTGAGGGACTAGGTAATGTCAGCTTCTTACATGATGGCAGAGTATTGTTCACAACAGCAACATTAACACCAGATAGTACAGAGCTAATTACTCTCAGCAGAACAGCACAAGATGATATTCCAATACGAACAACTCTAAGGTTAGCTACAACTCAGATTTCAAGAGAGCTCATGTCAGCCGTTGCGGAATTTAATAGGACGAACGCGTTTTATGTAATAGAAGTTAATGAGATAAACATAAATTGGGACGCACCATCAGCAGATTTTACAAGATTAGCTCTTGACATAATTACGGGAAATGGTCCCGATATTATGGTAACGACAGGGTTACCATTTCATCAGTGGGCAGGGCAGGGACTGTTTGTAGATCTATACGAACTTATCGATATGGATCCGACACTTAGTCGTGATCATATATTAGATGTAGCACTTAGCAACGCCGAAACGAACGGCAGACTTTACAGAATCTTTCCACGCTTCTCTGTTAACACCATGGTTGGGCGGCCTGATGTTGTAGGCAGCGAGCCTGGCTGGACTATGGGCGAACTAGTATCAATTCTTGAAGCAAATCCACAGGCGACAAGTCCATTTGGTATGGGATTTGATGGCAGACATATATTCCGATTGATGTTTATGAATAGTATTAACAACTTTGTGAATTGGGAACTCGGTACAGTTTACTTTGAGAGCGATCATTTTCTAGAACTCTTGGAATACGCATATAGATTACATGAGGCACTTGAGTGGGAAGGCACTGGTTACTTTGTTATAAACGCGGCATTGACGAGAGAAATGCTTGCATCAGGTGAGCAACTAGTGGTTATTACGGATATAGCTTGCTTTAATGCTATGTTCGTAATGATGTATGTTCTTGGTGAAGATTTTATTATAAAGGGTATTCCAAGCGAGCATGGAAGCGGGCAGTTAATGGATGTTTCATTAAACAGCCTTTCGATATCGTCTATTAGTGAGCACCAAGAAGGTGCGTGGGAGTTTATTCGCATGATATTGTCTGAGGGTTGGCAAAGAAGGAATATAGTTGAAGTTGGATTTCCTACAAATAGAGTTGTGTTTAATGAGAGGATAGGCCTGGCGTTGAGTGGAGAAGGTGTTGAAACGGCAACTTGGGGAGGGATATTCATGTATGGCACGGATTTTCTACCGGAAGATACATCTCCTGTTGTTAATGCTACTTTAGCGCTTATTGCCTCAACAGATGGCATTGTCGAGGGTTCTGACCCTTTATTGGATATTGTATTTGAAACTTTGGACGATTTATTTAGGGGTCAAATCACCACAGAAGATGCAGCCCGAATAATCCAAAACCGCGCACAAACTTTTGTTAATGAACAGAACTGATTGCTACGTTGGTGTTTGAAATTTTGCGTTGTGGATGAAAATAAGCATTACAAAGGAGCAGCAAAAACTGCTCCTTTGTCGATCGCGATTGTATGGTTAGTTGTTAGTTAATATTAGGGATAGTCGTTCTCTTCAACTTTCAGTATACGAGCCCAATCCCTACGAGCATATAATATTCGCATAATTGATACAATTCTTTGCTCTTCGCGAATGATATAAAATATGAGATGGTTCTTTACAACAACCATTCTAAAGCCTTTGGATGCTAAATAACTATCTGGCACGAGTTGAAAACGAGCAGGGTTCTTCTTCAAAGATTGAATTTTTTTATCAATTAATGAAATGCGATTTACGGCTGCGCTTGGATTTTGCAATTCTTCAGAAATATATCGATAGATCTCCTTCATTTCCTTTTGTGCTGGCGTTAGGATTCGAACACTGTAGGTCATACCATTTCCTTTCGAAAGTCAGCCATGAAATCATCATAGTCCATGTAATCGCCAGATTTTTCTGCAACCAAAGATTCGTCGAGCAGATGGTAGAGCTCATAGCGACTACAAAATTTTTCATACGCTTCAATGCTCATAACAGCCAAATCTCCATGCCCATTCTTGGTTATAAAAACAGGCTCCATTTTGGAATGGCAAAGCTCAGAAATTTCGTTATAGTTGTTACGTAAGTATGCACTTGGTCTAATTGTAGGCATATAAAAGACACATCCTTTCATTACGGCATACACATATTATATACAAATTCGGCTATAAGTCAAGCTATGCAGCTAGAGTTTGTATTTCTTCGCATAACTCTTCCAGCATTTTAATATGCTGTCGCAGGGCCGAAAGTATTGATTCAGTGTCATTAATTCTCGCATGGCTTCTTACTGCTTGAGTGAGCTCATTTGTCATTTTACTAAGCTGTAACTCCCATGAGTGTAGTTCATTGATGTCGATTACATTGCTTGTGTCGGAATTTGAATTGCTATCTTGTGATGGGTCTACACCTCCGTTAGTTGCTGAATTCACACCAGTTCTTCTGCGCTCGATTGTTCCATCCTTGATTTTCATTACGACTTCAGAAATAGTATCTTCCTTTCCGGATGATAGCTCTTGAAGTTGTCGTCTGCTGATTTGTGCCTTGCCTGAGAGGATGTCTGTTTTTGCTTCTGGTGATGCTTCACCTATAGCATTGATGGCTTTGGCGATTTGAGCATCACGTCTTATGGTATTACGCGAAACATTATATTGTGCAGATAGTCGACTTGCTGTTGGTTGCGTTTTTGGATGATGCCCATTTTGGGCATCATCCTCGCTATATTGATTTCTCCCACTTGCGTTCGTTACAATGCTCTTATCTGCATGATAATGCAAACCTCGATAATAGCTCAACTGTAGAGGATTTAGATTTCGTCGAGACACCTGCGTTGAGATAATCCAAATAAGCACCTCATCTCTTGAGTCAAATTCCATGTTTACGGTATTAATCGGCAAATCGTGCTTTTTAAGTATACTGTACCTATTGTGTCCGTCAATCAATATACTATCCCACAGCACAAGGGGTTCACGGCAACCATACTCAAGGATGTTCTCCTCAAGCCATGTATAAGTTTGTTCGTCGAGTTTCGGCAAAATGCGCTCAAACTCTTCATCAATAATTATTGTTTGCATTGGTCTTTCTTCCAGTGGCTTCGATTCAGCCTTTATCAATTTAGTGTGCATAATTGCATTTAGCATTTGCTCAAAATATAGAGCTATATATACATCATACACCTTAAAGTAACTTTAAGGTCAATACCTAATGTAAAGATTTTGCATAAAATGGAGCATAATTTTTGAAAAACACCAAAACCCCAAAATGCTTAAATGGATTACCGCAAAACACTTAAGAGAAACGCCCCAAAATGCTTAAGAGAAACGCCCCAAAACACTTAAATTGCTGTTGACATTTATTATTATTCAAGTATACTAGGTTTAGATGCTGATGATCGAGTGTTATGAAAGGGTTTGTAGTTATATGAAAAAAACTAAGTATTTGCCACGCATTATAGACAGGTTATTAAGAGAGCGTTTGGAAGCGGTTGGAGCAGTTCTTGTTGCTGGTCCAAAATGGTGTGGAAAAACAACTTCGGCGGAACAGCAGGCGAAAAGCGTTTTAAAGCTTCAAGATCCCGACATGACGAAAAGATATCTTGCCACAGCGGAGGTGAAACCCTCGCTTTTACTACAAGGCGATAATCCACGACTAATAGATGAGTGGCAAATGGCACCGGTTCTTTGGGATGCTGTTCGTAGTGCCGTTGATGTGCGTGGAGAATCAGGCCTATTCATTCTGACTGGCTCAACAGTAGTCGATGAATCAACCATTATGCATTCAGGAACAGGACGCATTTCACGCATGGTTATGTATCCGATGAGTTTATTTGAATCAAGCGAATCAAATGGAAATATTTCCTTGAGTGCACTATTTAAAAACCCTGCGCTAGATATTGATGGAATAACATCAGACTTATCGATTGATAGTCTTGTTTTTTCTGCGTGTAGAGGTGGTTGGCCTTCAAGTCTTAATAAAGCATCTGCAACTGCAGCGCTGTTTGAAGCACAGAATTATGTAGCTAATATTTGTGATAGCGATGTGTCTGCAGTGGATGGAGTCAAAAGAAGTTCAGATCGTGTGAAAGCAGTATTGCAATCGTATGCACGAAACATTTCTACACTTGCTACAAACAGAACAATACATGAGGATGTTTTATCAAATTACATGGACATTTCTGAGCCTACGTTGTTTTCGTATTTAGATGCACTTGAAAGACTTTATGTGATTGAAGATATTCCTGCTTGGTGTCCATCAATCCGCTCGGCAACTACAATTCGATCAGGCAAAAAGAAAGGCTTCGTTGATCCGTCTATTGCAACAGCCGCTCTTTCCTTATCTCCAGACATATTGTTACAAGATATGAATACGTTTGGTTTTATTTTTGAGTGTCTTTGCTTCAGAGATTTGAGAGTATATTCATCTGCGTTAGGTGGGCGTGCATCCTACTATAATGACAGATATGGCCTTGAAGCGGACTGCGTCTTACACTTAAATGATGGTCGATATGCATTAATTGAATTTAAACTTGGGAGTAGAGGAATTGAAGAAGGGGCTGCTCATTTAATTAAACTTAAACAACTAATCAAAAAAGCAAATGTTGAAAAACGAGCAAAACTACGTGAGCCTGATCTCATGATTGTAATAACTGGTGGTGAAATGGCATATACTCGAAAAGACGGCGTGAAAATAATACCAATTGGCTGCCTAAGGGACTAACGAGAAATTTGGCAAACGACCATACACGTCATGCTTCTTTCAACTTGACAAATACAGAAAGTTATGGCAAAATTACTGAAACAAGAGTATTATACTCGTGATTCAGTAATTTTTCTTGGAGGAATTATGTTTGTATGTAGATCTGATGAGCTTATGGCGTTAAACAAGCTTTATTCAAAAGATTCATTTCAAATGGCAGTAGTTTATGGTCGTAGGCGTGTAGGAAAGACCACATTACTAAGCGAGTTTGCGAAAGATAAGCCTGCAATATTTTTTGCAGCTCAAGAAGCAAATGAACACTTGAATTTGCTGCTTTTTTCTGAAAAAGTATATAGCTATTTTGGTTTGCCAAGCACAACCGGGAATTTTCGGAACTGGCACGATGCTTTCATGTTTATCGCTGAAAAAGCTAAGGAACAACAATTTATTCTAATAATTGATGAGTTTCCATATTTAGTTCATTCAAATAAAAGTATAAGCTCTATACTGCAAAATATCATTGACCACGAGTTGAAAAACACAAATCTTTTTCTTATACTGTGTGGTAGCCAAATCAGCTTTATGGAGAATGAAGTGTTGGGCGGAAAAAGTCCATTGTTCGGACGACGCACAGCACAATTTAGAATAGAGGGGTTCGATTACTTCGACGCGGCGAAAATGCTGCCAAATGCGTCAAATGAAGATAAGATAAAATACTATGCCTGTGTTGGAGGAACACCGCATTATTTAAGACAAATCAATCAAAACTTATCATTTGAAGAAAATATTGTGGATTTATACTTCAGTCCAACAGCTTATTTGTACGGTGAACCCACTATGTTGCTTCAGCAGGAGTTGCGCGAACCCGCAATGTATAATTCAGTTATTTCTGCTGTTGCAACCGGATCTAGTCGTATGAACGACATTTCTACAAAAATTGCCGAAGAAACCTCTAAGTCGGGTAAATATGTCAAGACACTATTAGACTTGCGTATTCTTCGAAAGAAAGTGCCATTTGGTGAAAATAAAGAGAGCTCGCGCAAAACAATCTATCGACTTGACGATAATTGTTTTCGTTTTTGGTATAAGTATGTGTTCATGCATAATGACGGTATTGAAACAGGAGCAGGGCGCATAATTGCTGAAACTACAGTATTCCCGGAGTTGTCTGCATTTATTGGCAAACCTGCATTTGAAGATATATGCCGACAGTATATTATTCGCAAAAACAGAGCAAAAGAGTTGCCGTTTTTAGCTACGAAATTTGGAATTTGGTGGGGTACAGATAATCAAGAAAAGCAAGAAGCAGACATTGATGTTGTAGCTGACAACAAGTCAGAGAAAAAAGTGCTGTTGTGTGAGTGCAAATGGCGCAATGAGCCCACAGATGTTAGTGATGTTCAAAAACTTCTAGATAAATCGCGCTTATTGCCAGGATATAATGAATATTATTATATGTTTTTTTCAAAGTCGTTATATACAGATGCTGCGCTACGCCTAGCAGAGGGAAATGACAAGTTGAGCTTGGTTTCTCTTGATATGTTATTTGATTAATATTGTGCTGTCTTGAGCATAGAAACTATGAATGAGAATTAATGATTGGAGAGGTGTTATGGGTATTGCGATTACAAAGGATGTTACGGATCGTGTATTGCAAAATGTCGCAAAGGTAATCGTTGGAAAAGAAGATGTTACGAAGCAAGCATTGATCTGCATTATCGGTTCGGGTCATATGCTTATTGAAGATGTGCCGGGCACAGGCAAGACGCTATTTGCACGAGCTTTGGCAAAAAGTTTAGACTGCTCGTTTTCTCGTGTACAGTTTACACCGGATTTACTTCCTTCCGACATTACAGGTATACATTATTATAGTCAGCGAGATGATGATTTCGTTTTGCGTAAAGGTCCTGTATTTACGAATATTCTCATTGCAGATGAAATTAATCGCGCGACTCCCCGCACTCAATCGGCATTGCTCGAATGCATGGAGGAGCGTCAGGTGTCAATTGACAATGAAACATTAGCTCTTTCACCTCCATTTTTCACTATTGCAACACAAAACCCAGTGGAAACACACGGGACTTTTCCACTACCGGAAGCGCAGCTTGACCGTTTTCTCATTAAGGGTAGCATGGGTTACCCGACACGTGACGAGGCGCGACAGGTGCTTGAGCGCTTTGATGGTAAAAATCCAATAGATGAACTTGCACCGGTAGTCAATGCGTCTGACATAGCAAGTGCAGCAGCGGCTTACCCTGATGTACATATGTCAGATGAACTGAAGTATTACATTATTGATATTGCAGAAATGACACGCACCCATAAATCAGCTTATTTGGGTGTTAGCCCTCGTGGAACTCAGGCGCTTATGAAGGCTGCGAAGATTTCTGCTGCAATGGATGGTCGAGAGTTTGTAATTCCTGATGATATTAAAGCATTGTGTCACCTAGTATTCGCACACAGGATAGTAACCAATCTTTCTGTGACCAATGATCGTGCAGCAGAGTCAATGTTAGCTGACATCCTCTCTACCCTGCCTGCTCCAAAATGATGGTAGTACAAATTATATTAGCATTTATAATTGTTGTTTTGACGCAAGGCGTGATTTATTACGTGTTTGCGCTTCGAGGCTTGTCATATTCGTGCTCACTTTTGCATAATAATATTTATGAGGGTGAATCTAACGAGTTGGTCGAGGTTATTGAAAATAAAAAGGCGCTGCCGCTCCTTTGGTTGAGAATTGAAACTCGTTTCAACGAATCCTTTCTTTTCATAAAAAATGATAGCACAAATGTCAGTTCAGGAGAGTTTCACCGTTCGGTCCTCTCCGTTCCACCTATGCGTCGTGTTACGCGTACCTACAAGATTGTTTGCACTAAGCGAGGGTACTATCAAATAGGTGCAGCATCTGTCACGACTGGCGACATGTTCGGGATAGTGAATAAATCTTTTGCATATACTCCGGAAATTGGACTACATGTGTTTCCTATCCCCATAGTGTGGTCGAAGTTGAATTTGCCTTCTCGCTCTTTTCAAGGTGATATGGTTGTGAGGAGATTTTTCCTACAAGATCCATTCATGCCTGCGGGTATTAGAGATTACGTATCCGGCGATCCGCAAAATTCAATTAATTGGAAGGCCAGTGCGAAATCCGGCAAACTTGTTGTTCATAAGCATGATTTTACAGCTGATTCAAAGCTTATGGTTTTCTTTAATGTTGACTATAGCGCAAGTTCTCAGGACAACTCAAGTGTAATCAAAGATAGTTCTATGGAGTACGCACTGCGGATTCTTGCAACAATACTGGATTACTCGATTACCCATGGGCAAGAAACTGCTCTTTGGACAAATGCAACCAGCCTACGTGATGAAAAAGAGGTGTTGGTTCCACTGGCTCTTAGGCAGAATCAAAGAGAGAAACTGTTTGCAGCAATGGCTGAGATGAAGTTTGTACGTACACGGAATTTCCACATGCTACTTAAGGAAGCAGCATGTGTTGTGAGAGATATGGACATCTTACTTATGACACGCTATATGACTGATGAAATCCAAACTGAAATTAACACAATGCGCCGAGCAGGCAACAAGGTTGAGGTGTTTACTATTCCTGATTTACCGGAGGATCAGGAGTTAGGTGGAGGTGTGGGCAGTGTATAAGGAAAGTTTAGTTAGAAAACATCCTATCATACTTGTAATGATGCTCTCCGGGCTGGGTGCGGCATGTTCTCTTGCTTTTTTAATTGCGTACTTTGGCAATATACCGCTACATTGGATTATGCTATCTCTGCTTGTGTGCACTTGCATTATGGCGTTTTTTGACCTTAGCAGACTACCCTTAGCAGGCTTGTTTAGGTTCATTACTCGACTCGTATTATCGGCAATTGTTGGCTTTGTGGTGTTCTCTTATGCGGTACTATGGGTTAGCATAGTGGTAGCTATATTCTCGCTGATTCTACTGTCAATTCTGGCTAGTGCAATGTCAAATGAGCCTGGCACTATCGGCATTTTCTGCTTTATTGTACTTTTATATAATATTATTTTTGGTCTATTTAGTATCAATGTTGTGATATTTACGCCTATTGAGTATGCCTTTTCAAGGTATGAATTTATTTTCAGCTTATCCCTTGTAATTTCGTTTTTCTCGCTATTGCTATATTTTCTGATTATTAATATGGATTCAGTGCGCTGGTTTAGTTCATCTCGCCTTAGAATACCGCAAACCATGAAACGTTCGTCAATTGTATTATTTGCGGTTATTGGAGTGATATTTATTGCGTTGATATTTGCGTCATGGATCGGCAGATTTGTTGTCGCCTTGATAAATGGCATTGTTGGACTAATTCAGAGCTTCTTCAGCTTTATCGAGTCTGTATTACAGAACTTATTTGCCACAGAGGAGCTGCCGTATACACCTAGCGACAACGCTTTGCCTCAGGAAGTGTATGAGTATTCATACGAAGCAGGGGCAAACAATGTGGTTTTAGGCATACTTGTTGGAGTGGTATTTTTCGCCGTAGCTGCGATTTTACTATATAACATTATTGGATTCGTTATTAAAAAAATAAAGAAATGGTTGCGACGGCGTAAGGGTGAAAAAGATAAAGTGATTTTGGTAAATGACGTGTTTACTGAAGTTATAGAAGATATTATCCCAGCGCGTAAGAAGAGATCAAGTCGCAATCATAAAGCACAGCGCAAATATTCCTCGTTGCTAACAGAGCGTGAGCGCATTCAATTTATATATCGCGAGTATGTGAGGCGGGCGAAGCGCAAGGGCTTAACTAATGATCATAATAGCAGCACTCCCAATGAGGTGCTGGGTGAAATCGCAGAGAACGCAAGCAAAAAAGCTTTCCCTCACGAGGAGGATCTAGCTGTTGCATATAATGCGGTTCGATATAGTAATGATGATACTGTTAAAATCGTCAAGGCAGACGAGCTAAAACGAAAGCTGTTGTAGCTTCAGAAACTTCAACATTTAACTTGTAAACCATCACAGAACTTGTTAAAATTACATGAGTGCTTTTGCATGTAATTATTACAAAATGTGGTGGTTTTGTTGTACGAAAGGAAATGTCATTAACATGAGCAACTGGTGGAATGAAAGAGTAGTTTATCAGATTTACCCTCGTAGCTTCCAAGACTCAAATGGTGATGGAATAGGTGATATTCCAGGCATTATTTCGCGTCTTGATGAATTAAAAGAACTAGGTATTGGAGTTATATGGTTATCCCCGGTGTATAATTCCCCCGATATCGATAATGGTTATGATATCAGCGACTATCGTTCCATTAATCCAATTTTTGGAACAATGGAAGATATGGAGCTGTTATTTGCTGAAGCAGCCAAGCGTGATATTAAGGTGATAATGGATCTGGTTGTAAATCACACATCTGATGAACATGAGTGGTTTGTTCACAGTCGCAACCCTGACAGCCTTTATCGTGACTACTATATTTGGAAGCCACCAAATGATGAAGGAGGGCCACCAAACAACTGGACAACATTCTTTGCAGAAAGTGCATGGACGTTTGATCCAAAGAGTGGCGAGTATTATTTGCATTTATTTCACGAAAAACAGCCTGATTTGAACTTTCGCAACCCGAAAGTCATTGAAGAAGTCAAAAAAATCATGCGTTTTTGGTTAAACAAAGGTGCATCCGGTTTCCGCTGTGATGTTATAAACTTAATCTGGAAAAGTTCTTTTGATGATGGGATTCATCGTCTTGCGGTTCGCGGAAGAGAGCATTTTGTTTCACAAGAGGGCGTACATGAAATATTGCAAGAGATCAAGCGTGATGTAATCGATCACTACGACTGCTTCACCGTTGGAGAATCGGCACTGGTTAATCTGCGTGACGCAAGATTGTTAAGTGATTTTGATCGTAATGAACTAGATATGGTCTTCTATTTTGATCATCTTCAGGTTGATAGATATGTGGAAAAATATATACCCAAAAAGTTCAGAGCGGACAAGCTGTTAAAGGTGCTGACAAAGTGGCAGCAAGGTCTTGACTGGAATGCGTTTTACCTTGAAAACCACGACCAACCTCGTATTGTTTCTCACTATGGTGATGATGGCGAGTATTGGGAGCGTAGCGCAAAGTTACTTGCGATTATGCAGTTCACTATGCGAGGCACAATGTTCATTTATCAAGGTCAGGAAATAGGGATGACCAACTTTGACTTTACAGACATGTCGCAAATTGATGATTTGGAAACCATAGGTGTTGATGAACTTATGCGTTCATTTAAAGTGCCTGAGTTCTTACGTGAAAAATGGATAATGCCATGTTCCCGTGACAATGCACGCACACCAATGCAATGGAGCGCAAATCCGGGAGCCGGGTTCACAACAGGCGAGCCTTGGCTTGGGATAAACAGCAATCATACTGAAATAAACTACGAAGAGCAACGTGGAAGAGCGAGCTCTATATATAACTTCTACAGGAATTTAATCAAGTTTCGCTCAATGAGTGACACCTTGAAATACGGTGAATTTGCACCTACTTATTCAAGCAAGAAAGTTATTGCATACACTCGGACAACACATGGGGTCGAGCAATATGCGGTTATTCTAAACTTTTCAAGTGAGTCGGTGATGATACCATTTGAGAACAACTTGGTTGGCAAAGTGGTTATAACAAATGTCGGTCGCAAGGCTTTCGATGGCAATCTTTCCGCATGGGAAGCTATTGTGTTGAAGATTTAGTAGGCTAGGAGAAGTACAGATATGATAACTTTTACAAATAATGTTTTCCGTCTTTCCACCAATAACACGAGTTATTGGTTTCGTATTACCCAGTTCGGTCATTTAGAGCAGATATATTATGGCTCACATCTACCTGACGATCAGCCAATAGAGCCGCTTATTCATAAGCGCACAGCTACTCTCGGTAGCTGTGTTAATTATGATGTAAGTGATGATTTGTACTGCCTTGACAACATTTGCCTTGAGTGGTCGGGTATTGGCAAAGGAGATTATCGTAGCACTCCTGCTGAGATAAAAATGCCTGACGGGACATACACAGCAGACTTTGTGTACAAAAGTCACACCATAATAGATGGTAATGTGAAGATGGAAACCCTTCCTTCATCATATGGTAATGAGGATGATTGCAAAACTCTGGAAATAACTATGGAGGATGAAAGCAATAAAGTTACTGCCAAACTATATTATTGTGTCTATGCAAAAACCAATGTTATTTCACGGCGCACTATTATAACTAATGAAAACGAAAAGCCACTCACAATCGGCAAAATCATGAGCATGAATATGGATATGCCAAATGATGGATATCGTTTACTAACATTTGATGGTGGATGGATAAAAGAAGCAAACAAGCATGAGCGCACGCTTACATATGGGATTCAGGTTAACTCATCCACAACAGGAAGCAGTAGCAACAGACATAATCCGGGATTTATACTTGCGTCAAAGATGGCGACAGAATCTCAAGGCGGAGTCTACGGATTTAACCTCGTATACAGCGGAAATCACTATAGTGTAATCGAGCTGTCGAACCATGATATCGTGCGAGTCCAGAGCGGTATAAATCCATATTGCTTTGAATGGACACTTGCTGAGAATGAGCAGTTTGAAACACCGGAAGCGGTTATGAGTTATTCTGCGACAGGGCTCAATGGGCTTTCCCATAATTTCCACGATTTTATCAACAATCACATTGTGAGAGGTGATTGGAAAAACAAAGAACGCCCCGTGCTAATCAATAACTGGGAAGCGTATTTCTTCAACTTCAATCGAGGAAAACTCTTGGACTTGGCAAAACGTGCAAATAATCTCGGTGTTGAGTTGTTCGTCCTTGATGATGGTTGGTTTGGGAAACGTAATGACGATAAAGCCGGGCTTGGAGACTATCATGTAAACAAGAAAAAGTTACCACGAGGTGTTGCGGAATTTTCTGACAGCATACATAAAATGGGTATGAAGTTTGGGTTATGGTTTGAGCCTGAAATGGTGAATGAGAACAGTGACCTGTACCGTGATCACCCTGAGTATGCACTTAAAACTCCGGGCAAGAAAGCAGCGTTGGGGCGCAATCAACTGGTCTTAGATTTATGCAACCCAAAAGTGCGTGACCATATTGTAGATAATGTGGCAAATATTTTAGATACGGCAAATGTTGACTATGTGAAATGGGATTATAATAGACATATAAGTGATGCATGCTCTACATTTGTTGAAGATCAGGGAAGATTTTTCCACGAATATATAAAGGGTCTTTATGATGTCTTAGACAGAATATTCACACCTCGTCCCCATATATTACTGGAAAGTTGCAGTAGCGGAGGTAACCGCTTTGACTTGGGAATGCTATGCTATTCACCGCAAATTTGGACATCAGATAATACCGACCCAATAGAAAGACTGAGAATTCAAAGCGGAACATCATATCTCTATCCACTGTCAGCGATTGGTGCTCATGTGTCGGAAGCTCCCCATGTGCAAACACTACGAGATACACCTATTACGACACGCTTCAATGTTGCAGCTTTTGGAAATCTGGGTTATGAACTTGATCTGAAATACTTAAGTGATGTGGAGCGGAAAGAAGTAAAAGATCAAATTGAATTCTACAAGAAGTATCGCAGAGTGTTCCAATATGGGAAATTCTGGCGTGATGATGAATTTAAAGAAAACAAAGTCGTATGGCATGTGGTAGATGATGATTCAAACATAGGCATAAGCGGCTTCTTCCAAACTCTGACGACAGCGAGTGAAGGCTTTGACAGACTTCGGTTTGCAGGACTCGATGCGAATAAAAAGTATAGTGTAAGTACACGCCAGCAACGTGTATTTATTGAGCGCTTTGGTGGACTTGTAAAGCATTTATTGCCGATAACCCTTAATCCTGATGGTTTTATATTGCGCACAGCAAACAAGCACTATAGTATGAAAGATTGTGTGGAGTCATATACAGGATATGGGGAAGCGCTTATGAGCGGAGTTCTACTCAACAATCAATTTGAGGGAACACATTATAATGAGAACATACGCATTCTCGGCGACTACGGCTCGAATTTGTATGTAGTGGAAGCGGTTGATGACACAAAACAAAATGATGGTGTGAAATGATCGTTGAAAAAACTAATATTATGTGAAAAACCACCGTCATTCTGCGGGTCGTCGCAGAATCTAAATAAGCAAAGATTTCTTGAATTTTACAACCATTCGCAGAAGTGTGGAGGAATAAGATTTAAATATGGAAAAAAGTCACTTTACCCGAAATAGATTTTGCTTTGGACTAGGAACTGTTGGCAGGGATATGTTTTATGCCCTTGTCAGCATGTATATTATGGTGTTCATTACGGTGGCGTTGGGTGTTGACGACACCACCCTTGCAATCATGACAACCATGATATTGATACTTCGACTAGTTGATGCATTTAGCGATCCGCTGATGGGTCTAATTATTGATAATACAAAAACAAGGTGGGGCAAGTTCAAACCTTGGATTTTAATCGGAGCGGTAATTGCAGCAATAATGATGGTGCTACAATTTGCAGACCTTGGGCTCACAGGCATAGCATTTATCGTTGTTTTTGGAGCAATATTCTTTATATGGGATGTGGCATTTGGACTCAATGATGTTGCATACTGGTCTATGATGCCGTCCCTATCCACAGACCAAAAAGTACGTGAAAAGATAGGATCATTTGCAAGAATTTGCGCCAGTGTCGGACTGTTTGCTGTGGTTGTTGGTGTTCTACCAATCACAAGCGCACTTGGAGATGCATTTGGAAGCTTGGCGCAAGGATGGTTCGTATTTGCCATTATAATATCGATGTTAATGCTGGCGTTTCAGTCAATAACACTGATCGGAGTTAAAGAACCAAAGGGCGTATTTCAAACGCAAAAGAGCACCTCAATTCTTGAGATGTTCCGTGTAATATTAAAGAATGACCAACTCTTGTGGGTTGCAATATCACTATCGCTGTTTATGATAGGATACTTGACCACAACGATATTTGGTGTTCATTTCTTCAAATACGCATATGGTAATGAAGATGTGTATATGATATTCGCAGCAGTGCTGGGTGTATCACAGCTATCAGCCTTTGTGGCATTCCCCTTTGTGAGCAAATATGTGAAGCGCCGTAGACTTTACACATATGCGACAATCTCCGTTGTTGTAGGATATATTTTATTCTTCTTCTCGCCAATGAACATGATATTCATCGGCACAGCAGGAGTGCTAATTTTTGTAGGGCAAGCATTTATCCAAGTGTTAATGCTGATGTTTCTATCTGACTCAATCGAGTATGGACAGTGGAAGCTGGGCAAGCGCAACGAAAGCATTACATTTTCACTGCAACCATTTATAAATAAAATCGGCGGAGCCGTAGCAAACGGAGTGCTTGGATTTACGCTGATCCTATCCGGCATAAATGCAGCGGAATCGGCAGCAGATGTAACAGCTGAAGGCATTATGACTTTGAAAGTTGCAATGCTACTGTTACCGCTGGGTGCAATAGTTATTGGTTATATTATTAACATGCTAAAGTTCAAAATAGACGAGAAGAAGTTTGCCGAGATAGTAGCAGACTTAAAAGCCCGCGGCGAGATAGCAGAGGAAGAATAGGAGAAAATGATGAGAAGTACTTACTTCACATACGATACAGAGTATGGCAAAATTACCATTGTTTCTGATGGAGAAGCTATTACACAAATCAAGCATGAGGGCAAGCTAAAACCCGACTGCCCCAAAGAAGAAACAGCGATAATTCGACAAGCTATTAACGAGCTGAACGAATACTTTAGTGGTAAGCGACAACGGTTCGACGTGCCGATTAAACTAAATGGCACAGATTTCCATCGCTCTGTGTGGGAAGCATTAATGAAAATCCCATATGGTGAAATCGTTACGTATAAATACATAGCTGAGTCACTAGGAAAGCCAAAAGCAAGCCGAGCTGTAGGGCAGGCAAATAATAGAAATCCAATTTGGATCATTATACCGTGTCACCGTGTGGTTGGAGCAAATGGCAAACTGACGGGGTACGACGGCGGTGTGGATATGAAAGAAAAGCTATTAAAGTTAGAAGGGAGTAAGTGCTAAGCACTAGTGTTTCTATGAGGACAATTCTAAAAGCAGATAATCTTACCAAAAGTTTTCGATTATCATCAAAGCAACAAAAACTGCAAAATACAAAGAAGAAAGTTATCATTGCAGCAGACCATGTGACTTTCGAGGCGTATGAGGGAGAAATTTACGGCTTGCTAGGGCCAAACGGTGCAGGGAAAACAACGACCCTTCGCATGTTAGCAACCATAATCAAGCCTGACGAAGGTGATGCGATTGTTGATGGCTCAAGCATAAAGGATGACCCGGAGCATGTAAGATCAAAAATCGGATTTCTTACAAGCGAGCTAAAGTTGGAGGACTTTTTTACACCAAATTACCTGTTTGACTTTTTTGCAAAATTACATCACATTGATGCCGAAACAGCAGAAAAGCGCAAGAAAGAACTGTTTGAAAAGTTTGGTGTGGACAAATATGCAGAGGTCAAAATTGCAAATCTTTCAACTGGTATGAAGCAAAAAGCATCCCTAGTCATATCAATAGTACATGATCCGAATATTATCATCTTTGACGAGCCAACAAACGGGCTTGATGTTATCACAGCAAAGACAGTCACTGACTTTTTGCTTGAACTTAAAGCACAGGGCAAGACAGTAATTCTATCAACACATATTTTTAGCCTTGTTGAAAAATTGTGTGATAGAGCAGGCATTATAATCAACGGAAAAATGGTTGCTTGCGACACGTTGGCGAACCTAACTGCCGAAAAGTCGCTGGAGGATATGTTCTTCGACCTCTACGAACAAAGCACAGGAGGTGATGAAGCGTGAAAAACATTTGGAATATAATGTCAAAAGAGTTTGCGAGATTCTTTGGCGACAAGCGCATGATACTTATGACAATAGCACCTGCGATACTAATTTATGTTGTCTACACATTTATGGGAACTATGATGGCAGACGTCTTTATGGCTGACGAAGATCATATACCTCGAGTTTATGCGGTAAATATGTCACAAGAAATAGCACCGTTGGTGCGAGATGCGGGCTTCGATCTTCATGATGTAGACTCAGGTCAAATTGAAACCGTGAAGCAACGAATCGTTGATGGTGAAGTGGATTTGCTGATGGTATTCCCTATTGACTTTGATGCACAAGTTGAAGTGTTTGACATTCAAACAGCGACAGTACCGGCGCCGAATATTGAAATATACTTTATCTCAACAGAACCAAACTCCGCTGCAGCATATTGGTGGATGGATGCGATACTGGATATGTATCATGCATCTCTCGTGAATAAATTTGATGTGAATAGAGATATTGCAAATGCTGATATGGCAACACAGGAAGATGTTGCAGCAATGGTTATATCAATGATGATGCCAATGCTACTCATGATATTCTTGTACTCAGGAAGTATGGGTCTTGCTCTTGAATCAATAACAGGTGAAAAAGAACGTGGCACACTTGCTACATTACTTGTAACACCACTAAAGCGCAGAGAGCTGGCTATTGGTAAAATCTTGAGCCTTGCAGCACTGTCATTTTTATCCGGATCAGTAACAGCACTGGCCACGATTTTAGCGCTACCGAACTTGATGGGTGGAGCAGATGAAATGGTTGACGTGAATATATATAGCATTACTGACTATGCACTCCTCGCTCTCGTAATACTCACAACACTATTGCTAATGGTTACTCTCATATCTATAGTTTCTGCATTTGCGAAAACAGTTAAAGAAGCAGGCCAAGCACAAACGCCTCTCATGGTACTTGTTATGCTTGTTGGTGTTTCAGGTATGTTTGGTGGAGATATGTTAACAGACACCATATTCTACATAATTCCAATGTTTGGCAGTGTAAACAGCATGAGCGGGATATTTGCACTCAACTATTCGACAATGAATGTGTTAATAGCATGTGCTGCAAATCTTGTATATGCAGGAATCGGCGGATTCATATTAACAAAGATGTTCAACAGCGAGAAGATAATGTTCTCAAGGTAGGGGTCGGCGCCAGTTGAGCGCTACTAGCATGAAACCGAACTACAACAGGGATCTGTTACAATAAGAGAGGCTCTTAGCATATTCGCTAAAAGCCTCTTAAATTCATTTCAAAAATGAAACACTAGTCGTCGTCGTCCTCAGCTTCAACCGGTGGAGTCGGAGTTGGTTCAGGAGGTGGCTCGGGTGCCGGGGGTGGCGCAGGGTTTTGACCGGGAGCCATGCCTTGTAAATCATCAAAGTTAATCATGATTCCGTTGCTGTCGCCACTCATGAATATTGGAAGTATTCCGTTCCAACGCTCAATCCACATAGCCATCAAGTTAGTTTCTGTAAGTTCTTGTGCTTGGTAACGGAGAACATCAGCTTGTGCTCTTGCTCTTTCACGATCAGCTTCAGCTTCGTGCATAACTCTTTGGAGATCTTGCTCTGCTCTTAGTGCGTTTTGCTCGGCAATACGAACTTGCTCGATTGCATTACTAAACTCAGCAGAGAAGTAGAAGTCTACTATATTGAATCTGTCTAGAGTGAATCCACGTTCTGCAAAAGCAACTTGCAAGGCAGAAGTGATATCTGCGGAAACGCGTGCACGTTCAGTAATGAGGTTCTCAATTGCATATCGTGCTGTGATATCTTTCAACGTTTCTTCAACAATTGGTCTAAGAATAATTGTTTCGTAAGCAACACCGATTGTACGGAAAACATCAGCTGAAGCTTCAGAGTTGAGTTGATAGTTGACGATATACGTCATTCTTACTGCCTGAAGGTCACGAGTTACAGCTTCAGTTGTCATTTCCATAGCAACTGTTCTGTTATCCATTTGTTGAATTATTTCTACAAATGGAACTCTGAATGTCAAGCCTTCTCCTGTTGTGCCTTGAACTTGACCCGCCATTACACGGACGCCTGTGTGTCCGGGTCGAACAATTGTGATGGATGAAAATGCCAAAATGACAATAAGCAAAGCAATTGCACCTGTGAAAAACCATTTTCTCATTTAGTTAAATCCTCTTTTCTATTTTTTCTATTTCTTTTCGACAAACATTATATAAGAAAAACTCGGTTTTGAAAATAGCATTTTGAGTATTTTTACATTATATTCACAATACGCACTACAGTTGCACATTTTTGGCTAATAAATTTTGCATATATTCATGTTAAAAGTATTCACAATGAATGGTCATGGTGCTATAGTATCTGTAAAGAAACTTGAAGCGAGTAAAGTACACAGACGATATTGAAACTGAAGTTAATGGAGGTGGCTATGAAACAACTTACGGCGATATTACTTGGAGCGGGGCAACGAGGCAACGCTTACTCCGACTACGCACTGCAATGTCCAAACGAGCTGAAAATAGTAGGTGTGGCAGAACCTGACGACGTGCGTCGAAAAGAGTATCAGGACAAACACAAACTGCCCGAAAGTCAGTGCTACAAAACATGGCAGGAAGTTTTTGCAAGAGATAAATGGGCAGACATTGTGATGATATGTACCCAAGATACGATGCATTATGAACCGGCTATGGCAGCAATCGATAAAGGCTATGACATACTTCTGGAGAAGCCTATTGCGCCAACTGCAAAAGAATGTAAAGAAATTGCTGACGCAGCCTTAGCAAAAAATGTCAAAATAATTGTCTGTCACGGTATGCGTTATACAAATGTGATGAAAAAGCTAAAGGAAATCATAGATAGTGACGAAATTGGTAGTATAGCATCTATTGTCCATTGTGAGAATGTAGGTGATATTCATCATTCTCACAGCTATGTGCGAGGCAACTGGGGCAATACGGAGCGTAGTTCTCCAATGCTACTTGCCAAATCATGTCACGATTTGGACTTCATTCAGTGGTTGGTTGGTGAAGAATGTGTGAGGGTTTCCTCATTCGGTAGCCTTTCATATTTTAAGAAAGAAAACTGTCCGGATGGAGCACCGCCACGTTGTACTGATGGTTGTACTATTGATTGCACATATGATGCACGGAAACTTTATGTTGAGAGTGATAGTGAATGGTTCCGTTCGGTTGCGGCAGGTCATTATAGACCTACAGATGAAGAGGTTGGAGAAGCAATCAAGACCGGGCCGTATGGCAGATGTGTTTTTCAGTGTGATAATGATGTCGTTGACCATCAAGTTGTATCAATGGAATTTAAGAACGACGTCACTGTTATTTTCTCCATGTCAGGACTTACTCCTGTCATAAATCGAGAAATCAAAGTAATGTGTACGAGAGGTATAGTAACTGTATGTACAGATCCGCCATCTCTTATTGTGACAAAATTCGTAGATCCATCAAAGCGTGAAAGTCAAAAAATTGAATTTCCGCAAGAAAGTGGTCACGGTGGTGGTGACATTAGAATTATGCGTACACTTTGTGCATTCATTAGAGGTGACAGCGGGCCGTCAGGATTGACAGAAATTGGAGCATCGGCAAAGAATCACATGCTGTGTTTTGCGGCAGAGCACTCTCGTTTAAGCAATGGTGCAGTAGTAGAATTACAAAACTATATAGAAGAATTGTAAGCATTTAAATCACACGTATATATGGCGGAGAGGGTGGTAGCGAATGGAAAGAGCTGAGAAGAAAGTAAAGCGCTGGCTTACGAAAAAGCAAATAATATACATATCAGCAGTTGCAGTTGGTGTCATTTCAATTGGTGTCGGACTGTGGATAATTCTCGGCGATTTCTTAGAGGACGCCACAGCACGCTCGGAGTATGCTCAACTAAGAGCTGATTTTTCTGGTGTTATCGGAAGTGATGGCACTACCTCATGGAGCAGTGGAGATGACAGTTTGCCTGAGGGGTTAACGGAAGAGGAAATGCAACTGCGGGATTTGTCCCTAGATCAGCTTGCAGCTCTTAACAATAATTTTATCGGTTGGATAAATGTTGCCAATCAAATTGAATATCCTGTTGTACGTGGTCAAGACAATGTGAAATATGTAAACACAACATTCATGGGTGTACAGAACTCAGCAGGGGCGATTTTTATGGACTATCGCCATAAAAACAACTTTGACGAATTTGTAACAATTATTTATGGTCACCACACCAGAGATGGGTCAATGTTCACGCCTCTAGTAAACTACCTTGACGCTAATTTCTTACGACAAAATCCGAATATCACAGTCACAACTCGTGATGGGAGAACATTGACATATAGAGTGTTTGCAGCAAAGCTCACAGACGCGTGGGATCCTGCATATAGTATTGCGATTAATGACACAGCAAGAGCTGCAGAAGAATTCCCAAATGCACCTGCAAATGCAAAAGGCTTCATGCTACTCTCTACATGTACCAGAAGCCGTGACCCAAATGAGCGGATATTAGTCTTTGCAGCACGAACATAGCGAATATTAAGCACCAAGTTCTCGACGTTTTCTATCAGTGATCAGTATAACTCAGCTAGGATGTCCCCCGCCTCTAAGTTTGCGTAGGCGGTGGGTACAAATTCCCTCAACAAGCGGTGAGTTAAATCTCCCGCTTCGTTGAAACGCTTGATATAATGTCGCGCTCGGCGCGAGAACAATGATCTCTTGTTTTAAGAAGTCATAGAGAGAAACAAAACAAACTAAAATGCTCCCTTTAGAGTAGCTAAGTGCTAAACCTACTCAGCGAGGGAGCATTATTATGTTCGACATTTGCAAGTTAGTTGTTGTCGTAGTGGTAGTTACCGTAATCAGCAATTACCACAGTTAGCAGTCCCGTAGTGGCAACTATCGCAGTGCAGCCAGATCAGCAAGGAAGCGATCAACAACACTTTCAGGGGTTGCCCACGAAGTTAGTAGGCGAACAGCAGTTTTGTCGTCATATTTTTGCCAATCATAGAAAGCATACGACTCACGAAGCTTCTCTACAACTTCATTTGGAAGAATCGGGATGATTAAGTTTGTTTCAACAGGGAAGAGAAATTCATAGCCTAAATCAGCCATACCCTTTGCCATTTTCTTCGCCATAGCATTTGCGTGCTTTGCAAGCTTGTCATATAAATCCCCAGTGAAGAACTCTTTGAACTGGACACCAATAGCCGCAGTTTTTGCAAGCATTCCCCCACGTTGCTTTAGCAAGTAGCGAAAATCCTTCTGCAATTCTTCATTACATATTACAATTGCCTCTCCGAAGAGAGCGCCGTTTTTCGTGCCTCCTAAGAAAAAGGCATCAACAAGGCTTGCTATGTCGCTATATTTCATATCACATGCAGGGCTGTTGACAGCATTCGCTAATCTCGCGCCATCTATATATAAATAAAGAGAGTTTTTTCTGCAACAATGTGCAATTGCGCCAAGCTCTGCTCTGGTATAAACTGTTCCGCATTCAGTAGATAAGGAAAGGTATACAAGGCGCGGCTTAACCATGTGCTCATCACCATTATGTTCGTTTAGCACAGACTCAATATCGGCAACTGTAAGCTTGCCATTATGACCATTACGCACACAGATTTTGTGACCTGTTGCCTCTATAGCACCTGCTTCATGTTGGAAAATGTGACCACTTTCAACAGCAATTACAGCTTCATGAGGACGCAGTGCAGCCGAAATCAACACAAGATTTGCATGAGTGCCACCTGAAATGTAATGGATATCAGAATATGGTGCTTTTAACTTCTTTTGGATAAGCAAAGTTGCAGTAGCAGAATACTCGTCAAGCCCATAACCCTCAAACTGCCTATTGCCAACAGCGGATAATGCGTTTAAAATATTAGGGTAAACCATTTCGCTATAATCATTTTTAAAACTATGAATCATGTGTTGATCTTACTCCTTTAGTGTTAAGATTGTTGCAAGATTAAGGAACGGTATTTCATGAGAGAAGTTAATTTCAAAGCAATAAGAGATACAATATTAGTAATACTGGCGTTGCTGGCGATATTGGCGCTCGCAGTTTTTGTAGTTCAGCGTCGTGCAGATAATACACCTCCACCTGAGCCGGAAATTGTTGAGCAAACTCCCGAACCAACTCCGGAAATTATTCATGTTGAAGGTATAGATATTATTCTCGAAGATAGTGAAGTGCTGACAGGGCATATCTTTGAGGTTGATGTTATTATACAGCCGCACAACGCTACTGACAAGTCTTTTGAAATCATTTCAGATAACGAGCTTGTGGTGCGCCAACACGGCAACTACTGGATTGCAGTAGAAGTCGGAACTGCAAACCTCATAGCGACAGCAACAAATGGCATAGCGGGCATAATGGAAATTACAGTAGTTGCTCCAGAGATTGAAATAATTACAATACCTCATGATGATATTACTATGGCGCTTGGCGATATTTTACCCCTAACACTGACATTCACACCCGAAGATGCAGTTCCCACAGAGCCCATTATTTTTACAAGTGATGATGAAGAGGTTGCAACAGTATCGGATGAGGGTGAAATAACAGCTGTTGGAGTTGGAACAACAACCATAAAAGCGACAATTGGAGAGGTATATCTACAAGTAAATGTCACGGTTATTGTTCCTGCAAGAAGTATTACTATTTCAACGAATCGGAATGCATTTCTCGTTGGTGATGAAGCTGAGATTATAATAAGGATAGACCCTCCTGATGCAACAAATGTGTCGATATCAATCAGCTTTGAGGGTGCGCCTATAACCCAGACGGGGCCATATACATTCATTTGCAATGCTCCCGGTGAGGTTATTATCACATTTACCACTGAAGATGGAAGAATGCTAAGACACACAGTTGTCGTGCATGACCTTGCGGTACTTACAGAAGAGGTCTTCAGGCTGACAAATGAAGAACGAATTACTGCAGGACTTCCTCCTTTTGAGGGCTCGGAACCTCTTTCTCAGGCGGCATATGTCCGCGCTCATGAAAGTATTATTCGGCTGGCTGAAGATCATACCAGACCTGATGGCAGACCGTTTTACACCGTCCTTAGTGAAAATGATGTCGAGTATCGATTAGCAGGCGAAAATTTAGCCGCCGGACAAATGTCGGCGGCGGAAGTTGTGCGAGGATGGATGGATTCACCCGGTCATCGCAGGAATATTCTAAATGCTGACTTTGGACGAATAGGTATAGGCGTAACCATGAGCGAAGAAGGCAGAATCTACTGGACCCAGCTGTTCACAGACTGAGTGACAACCTACCGAAACTCGTAATGCTTCATTACGGGTTTTGTTACGTTCCATACGCAAGACAATCCTTTTGGAAACTCAACATAATCACCTGCGCCAAAGGAAACACTACCGCCATCATAAGTGACGGTCACCTCGCCCTCTGTAAGCCAGCATATTTCCTCGTCATCATAGTGCCAGTTAAATTCCGACACCTCACAACCCCACGTAGGGTTGTTCTTCAATTTAATGTCCATGATATCGTGTGCAAATTTTGCTTCTCGATTTTGCTTCTCGATATAGTTGAGCAACAGAGCCCATTGTGGTACACTGGTCATGTTAGTCCCATTTTCTGCGGACATCCTTTGAAAGCGGATTTGATATGACGAATGAAAATTTTGTAAAAGTAGGAGAAAATATGAGCAGACTTTATAATTCATTGCCTATAACGGGCATTGCACGAACTATTACTGATCTCGCAGGTATTGACGCACCTAAAGAAGCGGAGCCATCAATAGATATTATCTGCAATTATGCGAAAGAGCTTTTCGAAGAGAAGAAAATCGACAGAGTATTTATGTATAACCCTGATGCAATTGCTTTGTGGATATTTCAAAAATATACTGCACTATTCGAAAACGCTTTTCTGCAGTCAAACATTCAGATTCCCATGTTATCAGTAATGCCGACCGTAACGCCTGTGTGTTTTGCTTCGATGTATACTGGAGTGATGCCAAATGTGCACGGCATCCAAGCCTATGAAAAACCTGTTTTAAAGATAGACACCGTTTTCGATGCATTTATTTGTTCCGGTTTGAAGCCTGCTATTGTATCTACTTCCAACGATAGCTTGTCCTGCATTTTTCTCGAAAGAGATATGGATTACTATATTTACGATACGCATGAAGACTGTAATAAAAAAGCGATGGAGTTAATAGAAGAAGATAGACATGATTTGATTGTTCTATATAACAGTAATTATGATACGGTTATGCATCGTACTGGTACTGAATCAGAAGAGTCCATTAAAGAATTAAAGAGCAATATTGACACTTATTGTTCATTGATAAAACACATTGAGCAATATTGGGGTAACCATCGGACGATGATTGGATTTTGCCCTGACCACGGTTGCCATGAGATAGACGGAAATCTTGGTAGTCACGGACTTGATATGCCTGAAGACATGAATATAATCCATTTTTATAGGTTCATCTAAAAGAACGAAAACACAAATGCTCGAATTAAAGAGATATTGACGAAAAAAGTGGAGGTTAAGTATGGCTAAGTTGCTAGACATAAAAAATGCAATAATTAAACTATTCCCTGATAATGCGCTAAACGATACCACATGGGAATATGGTTTCAAATTTAACAATTGGCGGGCATACAAAAACCGAAATCATAGGAGTTGGAAATTTTGTAAATAGAATGACTTCATACTTTGATGATTTGGAGACTTTAGAAATTGACGAGCCAAATTATTAATTCAATTCAATACACTAACACATAATGCCGTGTAAATGGCATAGTGGCAGATAACATAGATAACTTAAATATACGAGAGGATTAGAAAATGATTGCATTCATCTTTATAGGTACGAATAGAATCCGCTAAGCTGACAGCGATTCACAAAAAAACCTGCTTGTGCAGGTTCTGTTGTCGCGGAAAATTAAAATTCACCATTCACAAAGTCTGCAGCTGTGACGATTTTTGGTTTTGTTATCGCACTCTCAAGAAAATCTTTGTCACCGCTAATTATAATGTCTGCTTTTGCAGCAAGTGCAGCTCGGAAAATTAACGCATCGTCCGGGTCTCTAAGCTTTATGAACTCTTCATCCGGGTTAGTTTCATCCGGTACAGGTATAATTTCAACTACGGTTTTTATACTGTCGATAAATTGCTTCAATGCATCAATCTTATGAGGATATTTAAGTTGATATTTTCTTAGCACCTCATCAAAACACTGTTCACAGATTAAGCATTTATAAGGAGGTTGCAAAGATTTAATGATTGCTTGATATGGAATGCTACCGATGCTGTATATAGCAAAAATAATGTTTGAATCTATTGATACTCTCATTTATTTCTCTTTTCAGCCATATAATCTCTGCGAGCCTCTTTCACCCACGCTATTAAATCTTCCTCCGAGTAAATTCCTGCTTTTTCCCACTCGCCTTCCATTGCCTTACTAAACTTTTCCATAGCTGCAATGACTACGTTAGCGGGTTCATCTTTTGATGAATCTTGCACAGAGAGTTGAGAAGAATTGTTAATTACAATCTCACCATTATCTTTCTCTATAAATGCAAGTTTGTCACCTTTTCTTAACCTTAATAATCGTCGTATGTCTACGGGAACAGTAATCTGCCCATTTTCTGATACTTTAGCTACATTCATGTCACACCTCCAAAACAAAGAATTCTTAAGATACTTTATATTCTTTAGATATTATATCATAAAAAAGGAAAACTGTCCATATAAAGGACATGTAAGTTTATGTAAACTTGTATCTTGAGATAGTTGAGCTACAGGGTTCGCTTATGGTACACTGGTCGTGTTGGTTTTATTTTCATTTAATATCTTTGGAAGTGGAGATGATATGATGAATTATAATTGTTAGGGGAGAAGCAAATTAAATATTGGCTATGAAAGGAATGTAGATTGTATGATAGAGTTGAAGCCGCTGAAACACACAGGAACAGTCCAACTGGAAACAGAGCGACTTATTTTACGTAAATTAAGAGTATCGGACGCAGAACAAATGTATAAAAATTGGGCATCTGATAATGAAGTGGCAAAGTATATGTCTTGGTTGCCTCATGCTGATATTGAGGTGACAAAAAGTGTGCTTGCCGACTGGGAAAGTAAATCCGAAAACTCCGACTATTATCATTGGGGCATTGTGTTAAAGGATACAGGCGAACTAATCGGTACCGGTGGAGTTATCGGAATAGATGAAAATCGCCAAAAAGCAGATTTGGGTTATAGTATGAGCCGTGCCTATTGGGGAAAAGGTATTATGAGTGAGGCAGTTTCTGCAATGATAATGCACCTTTTCAATACTGTGGGAGTAAACCGTATATTTTCCTACCACGACACTAAAAATGTTGCATCGGGACGAGTAATGCAAAAATGTGGCATGATTTTTGAGGGAATACAACGCCAATCGGGGTTTGATACACGGCGTGGATTTTATGACTTAGCTTTCTATGCCATACTAAAGGATGACTACATTAATTAATAAATGATTTGGACTATTTACAATTACATTGATACCACGTTGGTTGAGTTTATGACAACTAATGAGTCATTGCACAAACATTATTTTCAGATATAATAAGGACACGCATAAATGGAATAAACACAAAGGAGAATGGTCATGTTGTTTTTATCTGAAAATTTAAAAAGGTATCGTATAATAAAAAATTTAACACAGGAAGATGTTGCAGAATATCTCAACGTCACACCACAGAGCGTTTCAAAATGGGAGCGTAGCGAATGTTTTCCTGATATTACTTTTTTACCGGCATTAGCAAACATATTTGATACAAGTATTGACGCCCTTATAGGCATGGATATCATTCGTTCAGAAGAAACACGGTATAATATTCATAAAATGGCAACCGACCTTCAACGCAAAGGCGACTATATTGCGGCGGAAAAAGTTTACCGTGATGCACTGCGCACATATCCGAACAAACCCGGTATGATACTGGGTTTAGCAGGCGTACTGGCACTACAGGGAAATTCAGAAGATGCCATAGAGTTAATGGAGAGGGGACTTCCGCTTTCTATCAACGAAAAACAAAAAGCAACGACTCGTGCGGCTCTTTGTTTTTTATATTTGAAATGTAGAAAAATAAAAAAGGCAAACGAAATTGCGGCAACACTGCCCCATACAAGAGAAAGTCGTGAAGTAATACAACCACTAATAACAAGCGGTCTTGATGATAATGAGATAGATGTAAATATTAAGAATATCCTAATCAGCGGATGAAAACGATTTGCGAGGACAGAAAGCATGAGTTTAATCGAACAGTGTAACAATTTAAAAGGAGCTAGCCGACATAAATCAGTTAGCTCTTTTCAATATGGATTTTCAAACAATGTTGCCAAAATGCTGCCGCTCATTCTTAATCTTCATAGTGCCCCTTGCAAGCGATAATTAAGAGATTTTTGTTTTCGTCAAAATTGTAAACTAATCTGTTTGCTTGATCTATTCTTCTGCTCCATGCTTTACGATACTTCAACGGTTCCGGCTTACCTGTACCTTTAGACAAACCATTTCATTCAATGTCTTTAATCAAATCGTTTATTTTCTTTAGCGTTTTTTTATCCTCGGTCTGCCATGACAAATAATCGTCCCAAGCTTTATCTGACCAAATCTTAGTCATCGTCCACCTCAATAAGCTCGCGCACTTTCCCCTCACCTCTTGCAAGCTGCTCCATAGATCTGTCAATCATATTTAAATATGTGGCGTTTCTGGCAGCTTTGGATAATGCGTTATAAGAATCAAGACTCAGAATTACAACGTTTTTTTCGTCTTTGCGAGTGACTATAACAGTTTCGTTCTCGTCTGTTGCTCTGTCACAGTAATCTTTGAGATTGCTGCGAAGAGTAGAATAGTTAACAGCTAACATAAAATCAACCCTTTCAATATTGTCCATTATATGGTACAGCATATTGTACGTCTTGTCAATGGTGAACGTGCATTGAGTGTAAACTTGTATTTTGAAAAATTTGTTTTGACAAATCACTTTTTAGTGGTATACAATGATGAAAACTTCAGGAGGGAATGCTCATGAGGACATACAACACCACATATTCATACTCTTATTCGTCCGTGTCTTATCGAAACGGGCTTTCTTCCTATGTGTATATTTTAATGGATTAACAAATCCTGATTGAAACGCATAGCGACCGGAAAGCCAGAAAAAGCTTACCGGTCTTTTTTATTTTATAAAAGGAGTTTTTCACATGGAAACGAAACAACTTATGGAACACATTAAAAGCGGAGCGATACAGATTTATTCTGAACAGGGGTTAGCAGAGCGTTTACGAAGCGGCAAATGCCTGACTGTTAAGCTGGGTGCAGACCCAAGTCGCCCAGATTTGCATTTGGGGCATTCGGTGGTTTTACGAAAATTAAGATTATTTCAAGAGATGGGACATCGTATTGTATTTGTGATTGGGGATTTTACAGCTATGATTGGCGACCCCTCTGGGCGAAGTAAGACGCGTCCTGCTCTCACACTTGAAGAAACCCGTGCAGGTGGCGAGAGTTACTACAAACAAGTAACGAAAATCCTCGACCCTGAAAAAACCGAAATCGCCTATAATTCTGAATGGTTGTCACAAATGAATTTTCACGATGTAATCGAACTTTGCTCCAAATACACAGTTGCTCGTATTTTAGAACGAGATGATTTCAAAAATCGTCTTTCACAAAATTTGCCTATTTCTATGCACGAATTGTTATATCCTTTGATGCAGGGTTACGATTCGGTTGCATTGAATGCTGATATAGAAGTGGGTGGAACAGACCAAACATTTAACCTACTGGTTGGCAGAGCATTACAATCTGATTTCGGGCAGATCCCACAGGATGTTATCACTTTTCCGCTGCTTATTGGTTTGGATGGAAAAGAAAAGATGAGTAAATCATTGGATAATTACATTGGCATTGATGAACCCGCCGATATAATGTTTGAGAAAGCAATGAAAGTGCCTGACGACTTGCTTTTAGATTATTTTGTTCTCACAACGGATATGTTAAGACCGCAAGCGGAAACATTGATTGAAGCGGATATTCGTGATGCTCATTTCAAATATGCTCTTGTGATTACAGAGATGTATCATGATACCACAGCAGCCAAAAATGCTAAGTCACGGTATAAGAATGTAGCAAGTGGCGGTGTGCCGAACACCATAGAAGAATGTGCCGTTGAGGAATCTGAAATTTTGCTGGTAGAATTGCTTCGGCGAGTAAGGTTCGCATCATCAAACAGCGAAGCGCGCAGAAGTATTCAAGGGCGGGGTGTGAAAATAAAATATCAAGGCCATAGTATCAAGGATTTGTTTTTACGATCCTATGAGCCTGATATTTTTGTCCTCCAAATAGCTCATTATTTTCACTTCACCCGTTTTAAAATCTATCTTCCATCCATCGTATGAATAGTCGCTTGGAATGCGAATGTAGCAACCGATTGTATCATTACGCTTACGAGTGATAATACCTGATACATTTTTATTTCCAGCATTCCCCTCTGCTACTTTCAAACTCGCATTATCGCAAGAAATTACAACACCGATATGGTCGCACCAAAGGCTGTCTTCAGGCTTATCTTTTTTTGGAATAATGTTGTTGTAAACAACAAGATCACCGCGTTCAGGGGTAAATCCGTCTTTTTCGAAGTGGCAAAAACCATTCGCCATGCCCCAATTATACCATGCGAAGACACCAGCAAACCGGCGATTTGCGGCTTCTTTTGCTGTATGCGGTGTACGCAATGGTAATTCGAGTCCTGATTCTAAGCAACAGTGATATACAAATGCCGCACACCAAGCATTTTTCAATTCATCAAAAGAGGTATTCTCCGGAAAATAGCGGATTATTTTCATGTAATCCGTATTTGTTTTTTCGCCGGAGATTTGTTTTTTCGCAAGGGATTCTGCTATATCCGCCATATTTGACCGGTCAAATAAACATGTCTTTTTTTCTTTTTCTTTCGGGAGAATTGTTATGTTAGGTACCGGTATAGAAAGTTCCTTCATGGTATAAATCAACCTTTGTCCATTAACCCATCCGAAAGTATTGTCAAATGATAACCATTGTAAAATATCGCTGTCTTTTAGTAATTCGTCGTACTCATCATGTACTAAGTCTTTATTTGCATGATGATAAATCGCAGATTTAATGATTGTTTGCTCTTCATCCGAAAAAAGATCCTTCAAATCATACTTAAAAGCAACCCGCACCATTTCCGCACCGTTTTGTGAATGAAGCTCAGTTATCCCGGTTTTGAATCTATAAACATCATGCAGCAAACCAATGATTGTTGCCAGTTCTGAATTTAACCCTCGCTTTGCCGCTAAAAGAGAACAACATTGTGAAACTCCATAGGAGTGTACATAGGCAGTACGTCTTTTTTCATTATCTTCTATGTTGTCAAAAATGTTATTGACATATGACCGAACACGATCTACTCGGTTTTTCATGTTATTGCAGCTCTCCATTCCCTCACGGCATAAAAATACATAACATATCATATTGTACGATATATTACACCTTTTGTCGATGATGAAATTGTGTCGTGTAAACTTGTATCTTGATATAGTTATTATCAATTATAGTTGAACTACAGAGTCGCTTGTAGTAGACTTGTCGTGTTAGTTAATTTTCTGCGACCATTTTTGGAAGTGATGCAACGAACAAGGTAGCAGTATTATGTATTTTGAAAGGAATGGTCATTATTATGCAAGAAATTATAATTGATAGGGATTTTCAGTATCTTCTGCCTATGCTTGACGAGAAAACTTTTTTGGAACTTGAAGCAGACATATTAGAAAATGGGATTCGAGATGCACTCATTTTATGGGATGGCATTTTGATTGATGGATACAATCGTTACAGCATTGCGAAAAAACATAATCTGCCATTCGAAACTTTGAGCATGGAGTTTAAATCACGTGACGAGGTTACGATTTGGATAATAAGGAATCAAATAGCACGTAGGAATTTAACGCCATTTCAATTAAGATATTTTCGCGGGCTGCATTTTCACGCAGATAGAAGAAGTCAAGGGGAAAATAATCCTCATATCCAAGAAGGAACAAAGCGCCAAAATGGCGGTTTGTTAAGAACATCACAAAAGCTTGGAGAAAAATACAAAGTTTCATCAAGAACCATTGAACGTGATTCTGTATTGGCGGAGGCTCTTTTGGCGGTGGGAGAAGTATCTCCGGAAGCAAAGCTAAGCATTTTATCCGGTGAAACGAGAATCACCAGAAAAGAATTAGAAGAGCTACTGGCAGGGACAGGAGATGAGATTGCCGAAGTTGCAAAGAATATAGACAATGGTACGTTCAATGAACGCAAGACCGATCACATTTCCAATCAAGAGATATCTTTAGAAGCAGCATTTTCCAAAATGACCGGCACTATCCAAAGAGAGCTTAGAGGACTGGCAAAAACATTTGAAACCTCAGAGGTGAAGTCTGCACTGCGGTCACATATTTTATCACTTGAAGAAATATATAAACAGATGTAATGGTTTAAATTGATTTCTTTGCAAAAAGTCATAACTGATAGAAAATAGGAGAAAGCAATGAATACTGAAGAGTTTGAATTTTTCGAGTTTACAGAAGAAGAGGAAGCGAACTGGCTTGAAGTGCTGTATGAAGACGCTATGCGCGAAAAAGTTATGGTCTATACACAAGATGCTCCTAAGCGGATAAAGGCTGTTGTTGGAGGCCTAAAACTATTACTTAAAGCTGATCAATGCAATTATACATTAAATTTTGAGAGATGTGAGATATTTCAACGCTCTATTTATGTCCATGTAGAGGTTGTTGATTTTGGTACGTCACCAAAGAACTATTGGATATTTCAGGATATCATAAGAGAAGCTGATTCTTTCGAGGTAGCTTGGCTTCCAACCGGTAAAGTTAGGTTAAGCTTTTATTTAAACTTAATATTTCGAGAAATAGCGTAGAGAGACCATTACAATAAAAAGTAAGCGGTAGATATGGGGGTACCGCTTACAAAACAAAACAGGCACATCCCGGTTTCATTCTGTTTGTGCCTTTCGAAGAAAAGAATGGACTATTTTATGATTAAGATACAGGTCTTATTTGAATCATTGCGTCCACCTCGCTTAGCGAAAGTATGCAGCAAATAAAGAGCTAACCGACCCAAATCAGTTAGCTCTTTGTATATGAATTTTAAAGCAATGCGGTCAAAACTACTCCCACTCGATACTAAATACCAACATTATATACTATTTTGTTAGGATAGTTTAGCACATACTATTCTGATTGTTTGTATTATCCATATGATATAGGTTATCCGATTTTTTGTTGTCAAAATGTTGTCACAGAAAATTAAAGTTTATTTGTTTTCTGTAAGGTAAGCCTTGTTTGATTCCAAATATTTTTCAAATGCTCTACGCTCGTCATCGTCAAGGTCAGACATATCCATGCCGTGAATCCGGTCAACATTCCCTTTTATCTGTGCCGCCACATCTTCGGGACTATAGTGAATCGTGATGGAATAGCCATTTTCTTTTATCCGTTTAGCGTAAGGATTTTTCGTCGCTCTGGCAAAATCTCTATTGGTCACTTCCGGAATATCAGTCAAGTCAATTGGTATATTGTTTATGCTCATAATACACCTCTTCGATAACGTCTGCGTTATCGTCACTAAATACTGTTGCGGCTTCTTTGAATGGTATGTCGTTTGCATTGTAAGTCTATATAGTTGTATTGTATCGCTATATGTGCAAAGTAGCAATACAAAGTTTTCCGAAAATTTTCTGTGAAGTCGTAGGCAAATCAGATTATCAATGATAGTTGTGCCACAAAGTTGCCTGTGGTAAACTGATTATGTTAGCTTCATTTTTGCGGACGTCATTGTGAGCGGAGATAGCATGACGAATTTATATACCACAAGATAACTTGTGTTTACATAGAGAGCAAGAGCGACAAATAGGAGAATTTCCTTATGATACAAAAAGACTTTGAACCCCTTGTCAATGATGTAACTCAAAAATGCAAAGATTATTTTCGCGACAGTCTTTGCGCTGTTTACTTGACAGGAAGCATTAGCACTTGTGAGGCGATAAAAGGTGAGTCAGATTTAGATTGTTGGGTATTCGTAGTTGATAAATTAGCTGATAACGATAAAAAATGGATAACTGAATCAGAGAAGGATTTTGATAGCGGATATGAGGTTGTCGATGGTGTGCACATAAATGTAAAAACTATTGAAGAATTACGCAACGATAAGTTTACAAGATTTGCACTAAAATATAATTCCACGCTTCGCCATGGAGATGATGTCATATCTAGCATAGATGCTTCCGGAGCAGACATATACGAGCCTAATAAATCAATTGCAAAAGAAAGGTTATTGTTTGCACAAAAATGTCTGGATGATGCAATGAAAAACATCTGCCCCCAGTGTATCGACGAAATTCCAAAAAACACTTATTTCGCGGCTAGAAAATATGCGAGGTACTTCATTATAGTAGAAGGTGTTTATTACCTTATGGCGATAAATAAATTCGAAACATATAAGCAAGGCAGAGTAATACAGCAGCTAAAAGAAAACAGTGTCGGTTATTGTGATATATTGGATTTATCGCTTGCTATATTAGAAAACCCGCTTGCAGCCGCAATAAAGCATGAAGATTATATTGTTCGCATTTACCCTTTTGTTAAATGGATGTTTGAAGAAATAGATAATGCATAACATCCACCTTAGATGAAAGCAAGCAAACTGCGCATAATGCAAGAAAAGGAAAGAAAATGTATCTCTTAAAACAAGAATTTCGCAAACAACCCATTATTGATAAAATTATCAATGAAGAAAGTGATATTAGTTTTGCAGCAGTAGCGGCTGGGAATAATGTAGGTGAGGTATGGGTTGACGATTTATTAATTCCATCGTTTGCTATAGTGTGGTCAGAATATTTAGGTGGCTTTTCATTTATGGGAACAAGCTATAATAATATTAACTCAATTAGATTACGTAAATTTATTGAAGATACTGTCACTCCGTTTCTCAAAAATAAAGGAATTAACTCATTTGAATTTTCTTGTGACAATGAAAGCTGGTTGCCACATATATTAAATTGTTTATCCGGCTATTCAATAAAGAGTGAAGAACAGCTTGTGTATGGACTTGACGAAAATTTCGTTTATAATAACCCTACTTTTTTAACGAGTGACTATAATTATATTGAAATCGCTCCAGATATTTTGAAAGAAGAAAATAACGAACTAAGGAATGTTGAATTATTACAAAGCGAAATCAATAATGCATGATGGAGGGCTTGGCAATGGAAATTGATAACCTTGAATCTATGAACAAAGAAGAAATCGAATCCCTGTTTCCCAAGCTTGATGTTTCTCATATTCCTATCTTAAAGCATTATTCTTGGGAAGATTGGCACGAGGGGTCGCTTGGTGCCGGTGATTATTTCCTTGCGGATGAAATTGCCTCACAGCTCAACTTACGTTCCGGAATGCGGGTTTTAGAGTTAGGCTCCGGAAATGGTTATAACTCCTGTTTTATTGCAAAGCATTACGGGGTAAGTGTTTACGCCGTTGATGCTTTTGCGAACCCTTCCGATGTTATGAAAACCACAGCCGAAAAGGGAGTATCTGACCGCGTGATTCCTCTAAAATGCGACGCGAGGAGCCTGCCGTTCTCAAATAGCTACTTTGACGCCGCCTTTTCGCTTAACGCCTTTTTCTATTTCGGAACCGATGATACGTTTTTGCCATACCTGTCTCGTTTCCTCAAGCCTGACTCGCTCCTGTGCGTTGCCAGTCCATGCTTCTCTAATGAACCCGACGAACATACCCCTGAACATTTCATGTTCGATGCCCCTGACTTTACCGAGTATTATTCAATTCATTCGCCTGATTGGTGGAAACGGCATGTTTCAAAATATAAAAACATTAAGTTGCTTTCCTGTGAAGAACATCCGCTTGGGCGCGAAATATGGCTCGATAGCATACGGTGGCAGATGCAAACCCGCCCGATGACAGACATTATTAGCGACATGAAAATGCTACTCAAGGACAAAAATCGCTTTGTCACTTATTTTTCTTTCTTGGCAAAATTTTAGTTTGATTTTTATAGCTGGTCTTTCGAAAGTATGAAAGCGACATCACAGATAGATACTCTTTTCAAAGCGCCGCATCCACTTGGCTATACATTAGAAATCGTGCCTCTCAATAACAAACAGATAAGCAGGGAATATAGGCATTTTCAAATCAACACCGAAAATTACGCCTATTTCATGATTATTCAGATTATCGACAATATGCAGCAAGGACTCCACGTTAAATCCTTGCTGCATATATTATCAGAACATACAAAACCCCCTACTCCTTAGCGTCATACACTCCGGCATAACTCGGCAGGGGTAATTACTTGCAACTAAATGTTACCGTATTTACTCGTGAAAGTAAAGGGGATTCAAGCATTTCTTTAAATTTTTAAAAATCTTGGAGACTATTCAAACCAGATTAGTTAGCTCCACTTGGTGACTTTTCAAACAATGCTGTCAAAATGTTGTCACGAACAACAGGTAGTCTATGTTGAGCAGTATAGCAGACTATCAATTTAATGTCTATAAGGGCGCAAATCTGATTCTAATATAGTTAAACATCATGATGCAGCCTTACTTGCTCTCGGCTCTGCCGACATGGTCGGCAACCGCAACTACCGCCCTTCGCTTCGCTCCGGTTGGTTTCTTCAATTAAAAGCTCTTAAAGTTATTATTGATTACATATTCCCGATGCAGTTGAGCCACTGAGTCGCTTGTGGTATACTTTTTCACATTGGGTGAATTTTTATATAGGGGCATACACGTATGAAAAGAAAAACAAAAATAAATTTAATCATAGTAAGCATTCTTATCGTAGTTGCTTTGGGCATTGGTGAATTTTTCTTTTGGAACTTTCTCACAGCGCCAGCGCCGGGTGCAATGCGAGCCGTATCGGCAAGTCGCAACCACAGCGTAGCTATCGCCTCAAACGGCAGTCTCTGGGCTTGGGGGAGTAATGAATTCGGGCAGCTTGGTGACGGGACAGTATCTAGGCAGTCTGCACCTTTGCGAATTGGAAGAGGCAGAAACTGGGAGACCGTAGTAACAGGCGAACTTCATACAGTGGCCATACAAAGTAATGGTAGCCTCTGGGCTTGGGGAGAAAATGGAAGTGGGCAGCTTGGAGATGGTACAAGAACTGTCAGAACCGAACCTGTACAAATTGGTGTTGATGCAGATTGGGCAAGCATAGCGGTAGGCAATGCCCATACGGTAGCCATACGAGATGACGGTAGCCTTTGGGCTTGGGGCAACAATTTTGATGGTCAGTTGGGTGACGGAACAAGAATTAACAGAATAACACCGTTACAGATTGGCACAGATACCGATTGGGTCAACGTAACAGCAAGTGATGCTCATACGATTGCACTACGTTCGGACGGAAGCCTTTGGGTATGGGGAGCGAATGAATATGGTCAACTTGGTAATGGCACAACTTACCATACAGATACACCGATCCAAATTGGTGTAGAAAATCAATGGGCAAGCGTAGTGTCTGGTAGTAATCGTACTGTAGCCATTGCTGTCGATGGTAGTCTCTGGGCTTGGGGGAGAAATAATCAGGGACAACTGGGTGATGGGACAGCAACAGATAGAAATGTACCTGTACAGATTGACGCCAGTAGCGAATGGGTTGCCGTGGCAGTAGGGGGTGCAGAAACTGTAGCCATCGCTGTAGATGGAAGTCTTTGGGCTTGGGGTCGATTGGATGTGGACTACTCTTCTGGGAATGTGAGAGAAGACCAGAAATACATGCCTATACAAGTCGGGACAGATGCAGACTGGTCGAATGTGGCAATCAGCGGTTGGAATGGAGTAAGCGTTCGATCAGATGGTAGTCTCTGGACTTGGGAAAGTGATACACGACACGGTGGCTGGTCGCCTCCTCGACTCAGAATGATTGTAGATTCACGCGGTCGATTGGTGGATTCACCTTCCTCACGACCGGCTCCTCAGCCTGAGACGGCTATTATCGATTATACACTGTTCTTGGGTGCAATCCGAGAAATTACGGTCGGAAGTTCACACACCGTAGCCGTTGCCATTGACGGAACTCTGTGGGCTTGGGGTAGCAATAATGCCGGTCAGCTTGGCAATGGCACCAGAATCAGTAGAACAACACCTGTGCAGATCAGCATAGATACGGATTGGGTGACTGTGTCATCAAACGCAAGTTTTGGAAATCACACTGTTGCAATCCGATCTGATGGTAGCCTATGGGCTTGGGGGAGTAATAGTCGCGGTCAACTTGGCAACGGTACATGGGAGTCAAGTGACAGACCGATTCAAATCGGTATGGATACTGATTGGGTTAGTGCTATAGCGGGACGTGACCACACAGTGGCAATTCGAGCTGACGGCACTCTTTGGACCTGGGGGGCCAATTTGTACGGTCAACTTGGTGTTGGCACAGATAGGTCTGATCACACCAGACCGACACAAGTTGGCACAGATACCGATTGGATAGCTACATCAGCATGTGCTCACCGTACCGTTGCATTACGGTCAGACGGTAGTCTTTGGGCTTGGGGAAACAGCGGTAGTGGCTCGATTGGAACAAGTGTAATGGCAACACCAATTCAACTATGTGCTGATACTGATTGGGTCAGTGTGTCAACTAGTTTTTCCCATACCATGGCTATACGGTCAGATGGTAGTCTTTGGAGTTGGGGCAGAATCTTCTGGGAAGCGCTCGATGATGGTACAATACGCGTTCGAGAACCTACGCAAATCGGCACTGATACAAACTGGGATAGTGTAATAGTAGCGCCTCATTTTACCATCGCAATCCAATCTGATGGTTCTCTGTGGGCTTGGGGCGAGAATATTCGTGGACAACTCGGCGACGGCACGCGGAATAATAATTACATGCCAAGCCAAGTTGGATGTAATACAGACTGGGTCGACATAGCCTTAGGCTGGAATAGCGTAGTAGCTTTAAATTCAAACGGTAGTCTTTGGGCGTGGGGAGACAATATGCGTGGACAACTTGGTGACGGCACGACAAGAATTCGCCTGAGCCCCGTGTGGATTTTAGGTGAAGATGAGCTGTCTGTCACATCGTAACACCATTAGATGAATGAGCATTTTCAAATCAATACTGAAAACTTTACCTTCGTCATATTTATTCAGCGTGTCGACATTAAACTACAGGGATTCAAAAAAGAATCCCTGTTGCTAGTTATTATTATGTGGATTATTAATATCATGTCATGACAATGAGTGCTAAGTCAAAAATCTAGCATTTACAATGTATTGCTGAAATCGCTCTACTACTCCCACTCGATACTAAATACCTTAACTTATACTATTTTGTTAGGACAGATTAGCACACATTATTTTGATTGTTTGTATTATCCATATCGGATAGGCTATCCGATTTTTTGTTGCCAAAATGTTGCCACGAACAACAGGCAATCTATGTTGAGCAGTATAGCAGACTATCTATTTTATGTCTATGATATCGAGGAAAAATCTGATTCTCAATTATAGTTAAATATCATGTAGTCGTACTTACTCTCGGCTCTGCCGACATGGTCGGCAACCGCGACTACCGCCCTCCGCTTCGCTCCGGTTGGTTTCTTCAATTAAAAGCACTTAAAGTTATTATTGATTATAGTTGAACTACAGAGTTGCTTGTAGTAGACTTATATCGTGTTAACTTCATTTTCTGCAATCGTTCTTGGAAATGGAAGTGACATGACGGCTTTATAATAGGTGGAGCTTTCCATACGATGATTTATATATCATAGTTTAGAATTGTTATAGAAAACAAATAACCAACTACAGGAGGAGTTTATGTTAATCTTGTCTGTTGCTTCTAGCGTTCAACAGCCGATACAAGTTTGTTCAGTTTGGATAACCCCAGGGGGCTTATCTTTTCTCGTCGCTTTTCTTGCGCTCGGATTGAGTCTGTATAATACTTGGTCACAACGCAAACGTAGCAAGTTAGATATAAAATTCAGTGATTTCGAGTTCTACCTTGTGACTACAAATGGAATGTATGCTATTTTCCGCTTTGCTTTTGTCAACGGCTCTACCGAACCAGTCACCATTTCCAAAATTACTGTCCACTGTGATGATTATAACATCTGCTTCGGTCGAGATCGTAAATATCTCGGGGAAACCGCAACTCACACTGCCGAGGGTGTGCGTAATCGCAAGCAGTGGTATTCAGATCGTGTTCCCTTCACAGTTCCTCCATTAGGCTGTCAAATTGGGGCTTTTCATTCTGATGCACGTATCAATCCAGTAGGTCGTACTTGTACTGTGACGCTCACCACCAATAAGGGCGATACAGTTGAAACTGTCAATATTCCAACTGACGGTTATAAGCAATTAAATGATTTTCTTGCTAGCGCTCCCCACAGCACTTTGCAAGTCTATAACTGATATTTACCATGTAACATGAGGATTTTGATGATGCAGAGTCCTGTTGATATAAAATGTATGAAAAAGGGAGCTAAAAAATGATGAAGTTCACCACAAAAGAACTAACACTTAATGATTTACATCCCGATTTGTTGCAGTACTTCAATCGGTATCAAGAGGTTCGG
>Ga0123355_10000069_pt1 | contig 109930 bp, 100 predicted proteins | sample TergutEmb28metaG_3_FD_89872 | JGI IMG/M metagenome (GOLD analysis project Ga0123355, IMG submission 89872) | Embiratermes neotenicus P1 segment gut microbial communities from Petit-Saut dam, French Guiana - Emb289 P1 | ecosystem: Host-associated > Arthropoda: Insects > Digestive system > Gut ...
AAACTTATAAGCCCAAAAAGGTGACTTATGCTCAGATAGAGGTTACAGATGTACCGGGTCTTGTAAGTGGTGCCAGTGAAGGCAAAGGTTCGGGAAATCAGTTCTTGGGTAGTATCAGAAACGTTGATTGTCTGGTTCATATAGTAAGGGCATTTTCTGATGAGAATATAATTCACTCAGATGGTTCAGTTGATATTACCAGAGATATAGAAAATATTAGTACAGAGCTGCTTCTGGCGGATCTTCAGCTTGTTGAAACCAGGATTGAAAGGATCGACTCCGGGAAGAAAATTACTAAAGAGCTGGCAGCAGAAAAAGAAGTTATGCAAAAGCTCCTGGAAGCTCTGGAAAATGAGGTAGGTTTGGCAAATGTGGAGTTATCTGAGGAAGAGAAGGACATACTTAGGCATTTAGACTTTTTAACTGACAAGCCTATGATTATAGTTATTAATCTTGATGAAGATCAATTAGTGAATGGCTATGAAGGCAGGGAAGAGGCTTTTAATTATTGTAAGGAAAAGGGACTTCCTGTTTTCGAGGTATGTGCCAAAGCAGAAATGGAAATCAGCGAGCTTGAAGAAGAAGATAGACTAGAGTTTATGAAGGACTTGAATATTAAAGAACCCGGCATCCATCTCCTTGCCAGAGCTATTTATGACAGGTTGGGGCTGATATCCTTCTTGACTGCAGGAGAGGATGAAGTTAGGGCTTGGACAATAAAAAGAAATATAACTGCAAAATCAGCAGCAGGAAAAATACATTCCGACATTGAGCGTGGCTTTATTAGAGCAGAAATAATAAACTATAAAGATTTCAAAGAATGTGGCAATATGGTCAAAGCCAAGGAGCTAGGCAAGCTTCGCTTGGAAGGTAAAGAATATATTGTACAAGATGGCGACATGATAAACTTCAGGTTTAATGTCTAGGAAGTTATATTAAAATCCTTAAAATGCATAATTACCCCTCTTTTATTGAAAAATAGAATGAGGGGTGTTTTTATGTTTTTTTTTCGTAAGCTGAAGAGGCTTAAAGGGCAAAATAAATCAAACTTGAGTTCAAAACTAAAGGAAAAGCAGAAGTGTTCCGGAGATGAGCCAACACTTCCTATTTTTAAAAACCTTGAAGAGAACTTGGAAAAGATTCAACATAAGCTTGGTAACAGTACTGATATAGTAATCAGACGTTTTGCTATGGGAGAGAATAGACATGCAGGAGCACTTGTCTATATTGATGGTTTAGTAGACAAAGATATGGTACATAATGAGGTGTTAAGGCCGTTAATATATGCTACTGACCCAGATGGTCTTATAACCCATGGGTTTTTAAAGAATACATTTAAAAGCCCGGAAAGTACAGCTATATTAGTATCAGATATGAAAGAAGAAGGGTGCTTAAATAAGGCGTTAGCAAGTGTGCTGGAGGGACAGACACTTGTTATTTTGGATAAAATCCCAAATGCCTGGATATTAGATACAAGGGGTTGGCAATCGAGGGCAATTCAGGAATCTTCTGAAAATCCTATTATTCGGGGTCCCAAGGAAAGTTTTGTAGAGACATTACGACTAAATACAGCCATGCTTCGCAGAAGAATACATTCTTCTGATTTTCGTATAGAAGAGAAGCCGGTGGGAACAGTAACTAGGACCTATGTTGCAGTATGTTATATTGAAGGAATTGTTGATCCGGATGTAGTTAAAGAAACATACAAAAGGTTAAATGCCATTGAAATTGATGGGATATTAGATACAGGATATCTGGAAGAATTAATGCAGGATCATCCATATACACCTTTTCCTTTGATGGCACATACGGATAGACCGGATAAGGTTGCTGCTAATCTTCTGGAAGGCAGGGTCGCAATAATTGTAGATGGCAGTCCGGCAGTGTTGACAGCACCGTGCGAATTTATGGAATTTTTGCAGGCGGCAGAAGATTATTATGAAAGATTCACTATTGCTGTGATGATAAGATGGCTTAGAGTGCTGGCCTTATTTATTACCCTCACTTTTCCTGCATTATATATTGCATTAATAGGATACCATGTGGAGATGCTTCCTCCTGCCCTAATGCTAAGTATAGCAGCGGAAAGAGGGGGGACACCATTTCCTTCCGTAGTCGAAGCATTTATTATGGGTATAAGCTTTGAAATCCTCAGAGAGGCGGGAATAAGACTGCCAAATAAGGTCGGCCAGGCTGTGAGTATAGTCGGTGTCCTTATAATTGGTCAGGCTGTAGTAGAAGCCGGCATAGTATCTCCTTTTATGGTCATAATTACAGCCTTTACTGCCATAGCATCCTTTACCATTCCTAATTATAGCTTTGCTTCTGCTTTAGTACCTCTGCGTTTTATGATTCTTTTACTGGCCTCGATTCTAGGTGTCTTTGGTATTATGATCGGATTAATAATTGTTGTGGTTCATTTAACTAGCCTTAGGAGCTTTGGTGTGCCCTATCTTGCTCCAATTGCACCGGCAAGTGCTGCTGGTGCTCAGGATACTTTTTTACGAGTTCCATGGTGGTCTATGGGTAGACGCCCAACTCGATTGACAAGTAATGAGATCCGCCAGCCCAATGATCAGATGCCCAAGGAAAAGAAACTAAAGCATCAAGGAGGCTAAGCTGTGCAGGAAAAGATTTCTCAAGGACAATTTTTAAAGTTAATAATCGTGATAATAATTTCCACAGTATTTTTAAGATTACCAAGAGAGTTAGCTATAGTAGCAGAATGGGATAGTCCGTTTTCTTTGATATTAGGATATGGAACTGCCTGGCTTATAGGTCTGATAGTCATATGGATTAGCTTAAAGCATCCGGGAGATACATTTGTTGCTTACAGCAAAAAAATCCTGGGACCTTATCTTGGCTGGGTTTTTGGGCTGATGGTATTCCTAGTATTTATGAACTTTTGTATCTTAACTATAAGAATATCAGGGATAACTTATACAGTAGCAGGCTATGCGAATACTCCTATGATTGTATTTTCCGGAGTTGTCGTACTGCTTGCTGTTTGGATACTTAAAGAAGGTATAGAGGTGCTTGGCAGGGTTGTTGAGATACTCTTTGTACCATTAATCTTATCAATTATCATGTTATTTCTATTAACTGTAAATAAGATTCATTTGGATAATCTTTTGCCTGTCCTTGCTTTTGGCCCGGAACCTGTTTTGAATGGGGCAGTATTGGCATTTTCGGTAGGGGTTAAACATGTTTTTCTTGTTGGGTTGTTAATTTCAATGATTCAAAACTTAAATAAAAAGATTTATGCAGCATATTCATATGGGCTTTTTGCCGGGGCCTTCATGATTTTATTAATGGTTATATCTACAATAGGCGTCTTTAGTGTACATGATGTAAAAAGATTTTATTTGCCTCCATATCACCTGGCCAAGGTGGTGGAAATAGGGGGATTTATAAGTGGAGTTGAGGTAATTTTACTTGGAATATGGACAATTGCAAGCCTATTAGAAGTTACTATCTTTCTGTATATAAGTGTTATGATTATCAGCCAGCTTTTGAATGTAAACTACAGAGATATTCTTCTCCCGCTGGCATTTTTATTTTTATCTATGTCCATGGCACCTATGGATAATTTTCAAGTTGAAAGGGAGATTGAGCTTTTAGGGATATATGGGGTAATGCCAATAGCTTTGTTATTTGTGCTATTAATGGTACCGGGGCAGTTGCTATATCAAAGAATCAGAAAAAACAAACCTAGGACTGGGGATGATTCTAATAAATAGACGTACTCGTGTTATTTTTATAGGTTTGATTATATTAATCACGATAATTTGTTCCATGGTATTAGTTGCTTGTTGGGATCTTGAAGATATAGAGATTAAGGCATTAGTTGCAAACATAGCTTTAGATGTAGGCGAACTTAAGGAATATAAATTGACTGTGCAGGTATTATTGCCTGAGGTATTACATGGAGAAGGTGCTGCTAAGGCTGCAGGAGAAGGGAGCCCTATATTTGTCATAGGAGCAGAGGGGCAAACCCCCTTTGAAGCAAATCGTAAGCTGCATGAATATGTTCCCAGAAGGCCCTTTTTTGGGAATACAAGATCGGTTGTCATTGGTGAAGAATTGGCTCGGCAAGGTGTATTACCTGCATTAAATATACTGGAAATTGGCCATGAGTTTAGACGTAGTAAAATGATTTATATGGCACTTGGTGAGGGAGGTAGGGTATTAGAGGTTAAATCTAGAATCCAGGTCAATCCTGGAGATATTCCTGTGGGTTTTATGCAAAATTTGCCCGGTATTGCAACAACAGTAACTCAGACAGTGGGTGACTTTATTACTCAAGTTTCCAGCACAACTACGGAAGCGGTATTGCCCGTAGTTAAGGTTATAGAAGGCGAACCTGAAATAGGTAATAATCCAGAGGTAAGGGTAGCCAAGACTGCTGCTTTTAAAGGAGATAGACTAGTTGGTTTTTTGGACGAAAAGGAGAGTAGGGGTTTATTATGGGTTCTTGGTCGCGGTAAGATAAAAGGCGTACTAAGCTTTGAGAGTCCCGAAACCCTTGAAATAGTTACAATTGAAATCTTCAGAAACTCCAGCTCTGTTAACGCAACTATTGATGATGAGGGTCGATTATCTGTTGATATAAACATAAGAACAGAAGGAAATCTTGTGGATCAAACTGGTTTTGCTAATTTATATAACCCACAAGTTCGTAGAAGTATTGAAAGAAGGTTTGCGGAAACAGTTAGGCAGGAAATAGAACATGCTTTAGACAAAGCTCAAAAAGAACTAAGAACAGATGTCTTTGGTTTTGGGGGTGCATTTTTTAGAGCATATCCCAGGGTTTGGAGGGATACGTTAGAGGGGAATTGGGATGAGTTTTTCCCATATATATCGGTAAATATATATGTTGAGACACATGTTAGGACTACTAATCTTAGCAAGGAAGCTGCAACGGTTGGAGGTAATCGATAATGCCGTACCTTGCTATAATGCTCATCGTAATAACTGTTTTGATTATAGCACTGATAGAATTTCCACGGTTGATAAAAGATAAAAAAACAAAGGAGGTTATAATATTTTCAGTGCTGCTACTGGCAGGCTTTGTTCATGCTCTTGTGCAGGGTTTGGGGATACAGGTTCCAAGTAATATAGAAATAGTTGCTAAGGTTGTTAATTATATAAGGCAAGGCTTGGGGATGAATTAGACGAATCTATGTTATTTTCCACCATTTTTTATAAAAATTTTCTTGACGTAGAAAATAATTAATGGTAATATGTAAATGAAATTGATAACTATTCTCATTTACATCAGGAGGGGAAAGTCATGGAAGTTCTTATGTTAAGTGCATTTGCCGGTATTTTTGGCATGGGTTTAGGCGGTCTGGTTGCCGCAGTGATATTAAAAGAGCCTTCGGAAAAAGTGATGTGTTGGATGCTTTCGTTTGCCGGCGGGATTATGATTGGTATTGTATGTTTTGGGATAATTCCGGAGGCAGCTGAGATTTCAAATACTATGATAGCCATAACAGGTCTAATTATCGGTGTTGTTATCATAATGATATTGAACCGTATTGTAGATAATATGTCACACACGGATAATGGAGATCTTAGTGTTCATCATACACATGGGGAGTTATATCATGTGGGTTCGGTTTTTGAAAATCGCTCTAAGATGCTTCGTTCAGGGGTAATAATGTTTATAGCTATTGCTTTGCACAATCTTCCGGAAGGTTTGGCTATTGGTGCCGGCGGTACTTATGATTTTCAGCTGGGAGTTATTTTAGCAATTATGATAGCTTTGCATAGTATTCCGGAAGGAATGGCTGTTGCAGCATTACTATTGGCTGGCGGAGTTGGTAAGTGGAAAGTGGTACTTATTACTGCACTGGCAGGTGTGCCTGTGATTATTGGGGGCTTTATCGGAATATTGGTTGGAGGTATTTCAGATGTTGCTGTGGCAATCTCTCTTTCAATAGCCGGTGGGGCGATGTTGTATGTTGTTTTTGGTGAAATCATCCCTCAATCCATTGTAATGACAAAGACCAGGATAGCAACGATTATAACTCTAGCTGGTATAATTATAGGACTGGGTTTAACGCTGTTACATTAAAGCCAGCCATTTGCTTCTTTGCTTCAACAAGAGCTTGTCTTAACATATCTCATATGCTATAATAATTTTTGTTAATGTAATACTTGAAGGCGGGGGTGTAGCGCAGCTGGGAGCGCACTTGACTGGCAGTCAAGGGGTCAAGGGTTCAAGTCCCTTCATCTCCACCAGTGAAGATGTCGGTATAGGATTTCAGGTGAACTTACATCTAAAAATTTATACCTTGTTGATTTAGGGAATAGCTAATTGCTATTCCTTTTCTCGTTGGGATGTGTACTTCGGTTTGTGGAATTTTCTTTAAGTCTGGTACTTTGTTATTTGATATTCAATAATCTTTGACAAAATATACTTGCTTCTCCTAATTCTCCATTATCTCCAAACTCTCCATTGTGATCATTGCGAAAGGGAGAGTTTTGTGCTATAATAAGTAAAAAATTTCAATAGGAGGCTTTCTATGGTTGAAACGCAAACTTTGGAATACAAGCGAGAGTATAACCAAAAAGTACAAAACACAATGCTGGCTTTTCTGAACACTGATGGTGGGACACTTTATATTGGTATTTTAGATGATGGTGCGGTGTATGGTATAAGTGGCAACATTGATGAGGAAGCACGAAGCATTACAAACAGCTTTCGTAATTCTGTCACGCCTGATCCCTCTGGTTATTTCAAGATTGAACCTGAAATGCGTGATGGTAAACACATTATTGCAGTGACTGTGGAACGTGGCTCTGCTATTCCATATTGTTATGCTAAATATGGTCTTGTACCGCAAGGAGTTTGTGTTCGTGTCGGAAGTAATACAGTAACAGCTACTCGTGAGCATATCCGTCAGATGATTAAAGATAATGGCACGGGGCAATTTATTGCTGAATTATCTATAGAGCAAGACCTCACGTTCGAGTATGCGGATAAAGCTTTCACAGAAAAAGATGTGAAATTCAGCAAAGAACAGAAGCAATCACTTGGACTTATTCGTCCCGATGGACGGTACACAAACCTTGCTTTGATTCTTTCCGACCAATGTCCTTATACTACTAAAGTGGCAATTTTTGAAGGTGTGACAAAAGAGAAATTCAAAGATCGTAAAGAGTTTACAGGTTCTATTTTTAAGCAAATCGAAGAAGTCCACTCATATCTTCATGTATTTAATCGAACCCGCAGTACAATTGAGGGTGTTTATAGAGTTGACCATCCCGACTATCCTCCTGTTGCTATTCGGGAATCATATATCAACGCTTTAATTCACAGAGATTATTATATCGAAGGTAGCGTTCTTGTTAGTATGTTTGATGACCGCCTTGAATTTATGTCATTAGGTGGCACTATGCCTGGTGTTACCCATGACTTAATGCTTACAGGCGTATCAGTGACAAGAAATGAAAAGTTGGCACAGGTTTTTTATCGTTTGAACATTATTGAAGCATTTGGTACTGGTATACCTCGTATTTTTGGAGCATACGAGGATATCTCTATAAAACCTGAAATTCCTGTTATAGATGGTGGGTTTCTTATCCGTATCCCAAACATGAACTATGCGATTCAAAGCGATGTTGTGAATGATAAAGTCGTAAATGGTTCTAACGAACAGAGATTGCTTGATGCTTTTTCGGACATAAGTTTTACCAAAGAAGATGCAGCAGATGTGCTTGGTATCAGTGCAAGTGGGGCATACAAGCTATTATGGCGAATGATGGAGCGAGGTTTGCTTGTGGCTCGGAAAGAGGGTAATAGGTGGGTGTATAGTTGTGTGTTAAGCCATCTTGAGTAGGTTGTGGATTCTTACTTGTTTTTACCTCAGTATTTTACTAGCGGTGGTGTGTGTTGCTGTTAACTTTGCCATAGTTAAGGCATATTAGGAAATTGACCAAGAGCTTGCTGCGACAATTTTATCAGGTATTTCCGATTCGGCACGCACTGCGTACCGAATTGAGTTGGTCGTACTATAGTGGACTGTAGTCAAAAAAGCCAGCAGGAAACTGGGGATAGTTTTGGGCATAAGATAATAGCTACTTTTATGTATAGTTTGTTATGTTCACAAAACTTTATCTCATGTTTTATTAGTGAGGACAGTGGTTGTTGGTTGCTTTGTTCAGCTTATAATCCAATGCCTTAGCAGATTAACTGGCTAGAAAATCTGATTTGCTATAAAGTGGTTTTAAATTGGACGGATTTTGTAAACCTTGCTATTTGACTGGTTATTGAAGCCATTGATTTTACTAGATATTGAGAAAAGTCCTATAAGGACATCTCCACCAATTAACCAACAAACAGCTTGAAACTTTCGTTTCAAGCTGTTTTTTTTTGTCCGATTTTTACAAAAGCGAAGCTGAAAAACTGCCGTATTTCAAGCCGACACCAAGTGCAAACCACAAATGGCAGCTTGGCAGCCAATTGACTGAAGATGATATGTGTAAATTTCTAACTGTAGTGAAAGCCGTTGCAGATAAAATCATTGGTAAGTCCACAAGGAAGCAAGTTATAGCTGGTGGCAGCACTTGTACATTGCGACTTTTGTGTGTGGTGGCCATCGCATAAATTACATGTTGATATTATGCACATAACAGGTGTATAATATCAACATGTAGTATGCAATAAATGAAGGAGTTGATTATTATGTCAACAGCGAGAGTATCCATAAATGTAGATAGAGAAGTAAAACAAAATGCACAGAAAATCTTAGGCGAAATTGGAATGGATTTAACCACAGCCGTAGATCTGTTTTTGAGGGCTATAGTACGAGAAGAAAGAATCCCATTTAATCTACAAACCGAAAGAGCTTATCGTGAAGCCACTCATAGGGAGTATATCAAGGTTGAGCTAGAAAAAGCCAGGCTTGAGGCAGCTGATCCTAACACCAAGTGGTTGACACATGATGAAGTAATGACAAACCTCAAGGCACAAAGAGAGGCACGGAGATAGTGTATAGGCTTGAATATCTGCCATCAGCTGAAACTGATATTCTAGAGATTGATGTTTATTTATATGAGCATAGTTCTGCTATTGCTGATAAATTTGCGGACAGTATTGAGGAATTGACAGAAACTTTGCTTTGCTATCCCTTTATGTTTCCTGTCTACGAGGATGATCCTTATTTTCGTCATATGACTTTGCCATACAAGTACCGCTTGTTTTATCATGTGGATGAAGAGGCAAAGGTTATTAAAATCTATCGCATTTTGCATGGTATGATGGATGTTAAGGGTATTATGGGGGTTGAGGGTTAATTTTGTATATCTAAAAATAGTTGTTGAAATTTTGGGTTACAAGGATGGTTGAAGCATATGAAATTCGTAAAGCATACGAATAAAAAACTTTAGGAATTTTGAGGGCATAGATCTTGATCTGGCCAATAAGAACACTTTTTCGGACTATTGATAATATAATCAATCAAAATACTACGAACTTAATCAACTAGACAAAATTGTTTAAATCAGCTATGGAATCGAGTGGAAATTAATTGTTCACTTCCATGCTCTTTTTAGTTATAACTAGAGCGTGAAAGTAAGGTGATTAAGTGAGTAAATTTGAAATCATTGATTTGCTAATTCAAATTATAATAAGAAGTTATGTTTTGGAGCGTTTTTTGGAAAGGTTTTCGTTATCAAGCTATCGCAATAACCTCATCCGAAAAGGCGGCACATTGATCTCCACTATGCATATATATAAAATGCTTGGGAACGAGGCAAGATTTAGTGCAGCAAATTTTTATTGATGTATCCGTAATAGTGTGATATCGTGTTATTTGTGCATGTCTCTATTAGTGGAGATGTACAATAAAATATTTTTGGAGGTAACTATGAAGAAAAAAATGATAGTAGCCATACTCGTAGTAGCACTCATGGGAGTTATGTTTGGGTTTGGTTATACAGTAGCTAGTACAGGAGATAGACAAATCACAGCAACATTATCAGAAACTATAACCGTTAAATATAACGGCGAAGTACAGCGATTTGTTGATGGAAGCGGAAGACAAGTATTTCCAATCTTATTTGAAGGAACAACTTATCTTCCACTAAGAGCAATGTCCGACTTACTTGGTGTTCCAGTTAGCTGGGATGCTGCTAATAGAACGGTAAATCTTGGTGAAGCTGGTGCTCCAAGTGCACCTACTCCTCCTACGTTGAATGCCAGACCTTTAGCAAGTAACGGTACATGGCAGGGATCAGCAACACAATGGCAAACTATTCAAGGTGCTGCAAATATACCTCAACCAGCGGGTCAAACAGTTACAGAAGGATTCATATCCAGGAATGTAAACAGTGCACTAAATTCTAGAACTTTTAGACTAAATGAAGGTGTTTCTGCCAATGTTTTGGAGTTTACTTCATATGTTACTACAAACCTTCCAGAGCAAATAACTTCGGCTCACTTTGAAATAAGAAATGCGGATACCGGTGCAGTATTGTTTACAGGCGATATCCCAGTTAATACTTTTAACATGCATTCAATAGAACTGTTCGGAGCTACTGATATCCAATTCAGAGCTAGAACAAGACCTGTTACAGGCCAGTCTAATGACTTATTTATACTAGCACCTACAGTTAGATAGTATATTGATTTAAGTACATAAATGAGGCGGGAGAATATATCTCCCGCCTCATTTTATTTTAGTTGCGTGTACAAATATGCCAGTGTATCCCAAATTTGTCCCGTACATCACCGCATAATGTAGCCCAAAATTGTGGAGCGAGAGCTTCGATAACTTGTCCGCTTTCTGCAAGTTTGTTGAAAGCATTAGTCACTTCTTCAGTGCTATCAAACATAAGCATAAACGAGAAATAGTCTCCTGTTATCGGGGCTGTTGCTCCATCGGTCATGGTGATAAGTGTACCGAATATCAACACTTCTGAGTGCATTACAAAATTCGGTGGCAAAGATTCGTCCATGCCTGAATCTGCAGGAGCATCACGAAAATAGTTGATTGCTTTTATTTCTGCTCCGAGAGCTGCTTTGTAAAATGTGATAGCCTCGTCACACTTGCCTTGAAAAGAAATAGTTGGAATAAGCATAATTAGTCTCCTTTATTTCACTGTTATTTTGGCACGTATTATTTTCTCTAAATCGTTAAGTTGTTCATGATTTAAAACCCGAAATTCAATCCATCCTCCGCCTTTGCATGGGGATCTATCATCCCAAATTTCTTTTGCATAGTCAGAAAGTTCATCATAAACCATATCCATCGCCTTTTGTGATACTTGAAACAACGCTGCAAATGCACCATTTTCGGCGAATATATCACAGATGTGCTTAGATTTTCTGCTGTATTTCACTCCCCAGCCGTACTCGTTGCCATAAGGAAAACGGATTAATTTTTCGACGGCAAACTCGCTTACAAGTCGTTCGTCCAATTCTAACCATAAACTACCCATCTCGTCACAATGGTTGATTAAATCCTCAAATGTAGGCTGCTCCTGTTTATTTAGCATTCTTTCGTACATATTATAACCTCCATGCTAAGTAGGTTGTTTTGTATTGTCATTATTGCTTTCCGTAAGTTTTTTCGATACTAAAATAACGTACTTTGCAGCTGGGTAAATTGATGAACGAATAGAAATTTTGTGCGAGTTCACCTGCATTTGCGGAGTTTGTCTCGAAACTCTTCACATCTTCCATTGTTTCAAATGTGATAACGTCTGCCCAGGTATCACCATCATTAAGTTGTTCCCACGAGATATAGCCTTTTTGCCTGGAAATATAGTCGTTGTTTAGTTTTTCTGATGCACTCAAAAATTCCTGCACGGATGCACTTTTTTTGAGTTTGTATGCACAATAAAATATTGATTTTGACATGGTTGTAGCCTCCTTTTATTTTTCACTAGCATCCATAACTCATAAACGCCATTTTTGTTAAGTCCGAAATATCACATACGATCATCGCTTTGCTATTCGCAGAGCAATTATATTCTTCATGTCATGCAAAACCGCCTCGTCCTCAACCATGAACGCCAGCGATTTGCCATTACGATATGTTGCAGACTGGTTAAATAGGTTTTGCGTATATTCAGTGAAAATGGATAGCATCAATTCAACCTCATCTAAATTTTGAAAACTGACAGGAACAAGGGCTTGGATATATCCCTGCTTTGGATATAACGTGCAGAGAGACTTGCCGCTTTTCTGGTACTTTACATTCCAGCCTTTCCACATTCCACTATCCATAGAACAACCACTATAAGCAATTTTAGGTTTTACATTGTATTCTTCCCGTAGGTGGTTATCTAAGTCATCCCATAAGGTCGTGTTGACAAAATCCCGTATTTGATTTTCAGATGGCTCATTATCTTTTGTATATAGCTCGCTCCATTGCACTTAATCACCTGCTTTCTAATAATCATGCTTGTAATTTATCTTTCAATATACACAAGGTAATAAATTATGAGTTTATTTTACTTGTAAAATCAGTATATCAAAGATAACTTGACAACAGCATGTCCTGTTTTAAATATAAATACTGTTCATAACTATACAATCTTTCCATTGTATAACCAATTTTCTTACTATGTATCATATCACACGAAGAAGTGGAAATCTATTACTGTAGCTATGTTCAAGGAGGGTTAAAAATAATTTATATTTAGAACATGACATACTGTTGTCATATTTGATGTGGTACACTTAAAGAAAAAGAAAGGCAGTGAAAAAATGAATCAAGAAACTTATCCATTAGTTGTTCCGAGGCTTTTATTTAATGGGCAGTGTAGCCAAGCGTTGGAATTGTACAAGAAAGCCTTTGGGGCAGAGGTTAAAGAAAAAATTCTTTTTTCTGAGGCTGATCCAAGGGATTTTCAGTATAAAAACGAAAATGAAAAGGATTTTATCTATTATGTTGAATTAATGATTGGAAAACACATGGTTATGATGTGCGATGATAATGATGGAGTATTGGATAAAGAAGCCAAAGGCAGAGCATCTTTAACTGCACTTTGCATTAGTTTTGATTCAGAAGAAAAGGCGAGAGCTGCTTATCAAATACTTTCTGATGGGGCAAATATTCTTACACCGATACACAGTAATACATTTTGTTCTTTCTATGTTTCTTTAGTCGATAGGTTTGGCATAGTTTGGGATTTGTATTTTGGAGATGCATAATTTCTAAAAATAAAAACATTTACTACTAAGGAGGATTTACTATGTTCAAGAAATATCTATGCTTATTCCTTGCCATCACCATGGTTGTAGGGTTGACAATTCCAGCTGTTGCTGCAAATGAAACCAACGAGCCTTTGCCATTTACTGATGTTAATGCAGGCGACTGGTTTTATGGGGCTGTTCAGTACGTCCATGAGCGTGGCATAATGCAGGGAACTTCAACCACGACTTTCGCACCGAATGTCACTCTTACCCGTGCACAGGTGGTTGCGATTCTGTTCCGTATGCATAACGGTCGGGCAGCGAGTGCCGAAGATGCTCGTAGCCATTCATTCACGGATGTCCCCAATAACTGGTCTACCCCTTATATCGCCTGGGCCTATCAAAATAACATTGTAGATGGCGTAGGCAGTGGTCGTTTTGCACCCGACAATCAAATGACACGGGAACAACTCACAACTGTCATGCATCGATATGCATCTGATCTGGGCTATGACCTCAGTGTTTCGCCCCATGTAGTCACCCCGGCCGGTACAAGTAATTGGGCACAAACTTATATGCGTTGGGCTGTACATAACAATTTCATTTCCGCAGAAAATCCTACTGGTGCTGCAAGCAGAGCTGATACTGCGAATTTTGTGTATCGCTTTGGTTTGGTCTATGAAGAGGTATCTATAACACCGGAAGCTGAACCACGGGTACCTTTTACTATAGATCCACATGAAACCCATGTATTTCCTAATATATACCTCGGACAAGCACCGCCGGACCCAATTACGGTCACAGTGACAAATACTGGTACGCAAACACTTACCGATCTTACCGTTTCTCAACGCAATGCCTTTGGCATTGTAGATAGTACCACTTCTATTACATTTCCATTAGGTGGTGGAACGGGTGGTACGGAGTATTTCCGTACGCTTCAGACACTTGCCCCCGAGCAATCCACAAGCTTTACCGTGGGTCCTCGTGCAGGCCTGCCTCTGGGTAATAATTTTAACGTTAATGTAATTGTATCCAGTCAAGGTATCTATGAGCAGCAGCTAACCGTACGTTTCAGGGTATTCAATGATCCAAATCCGCCTGAGCAGGCGGCACCTTCTGGTCCACAAGTATTCCATTGGCCAAATGATCCGGTTCCGAATCGTTTCCATAGGCAGGGATGTTCAGTCATTACAAGACAGACCACTTTTGGTATGTTCCTGTCAACAGCAAGGGAACGTGGGCTGGTAGCTTGCAGAGTTTGTCATTAAAATGTCCCTACAGACTAACTTGATATCACATAATATTAAGGTACGGAGTTGGGATGGAGTAATGTTGAAAGTCATTTGTTAAGATTTATTATGGTCATATGAAAAATGGATACAGTTGCGATTTTGTCGCTTCTGTATCCATATGTTTAGATATCCATACCCTATGTTAGTGTAGGTTGTGTCTTTTGTGCTTATTCACGGATAAGATTTTTCACACTATATCACAAAACCTCAACACTATGTTTTTATATGCGAACTATTAGTTATCCAATCAGTTATTCAATAATAGTGTTTTTATACTCTTTAGCGATTTACCCAATCAAATTTACTTTCATGTCTTTCCCATCCCATACTTTCATTTATCTGCGTTTGTCCCGCTCCGAATACATCTGTCAGTACTTGTTCTTCATCAAAAAATCCTTGGAAACCTAAAGCAACAGTTTCGCCATTTACGCACTGAACATCAACACTGGTTATCATTGTAGGTTCAGAAAGTGGGGTTGCACCAATCATATTAAAATTTATTCTAGCTCTTGCTATTTCACCATCCAAAATATTCAGCTCTTGAACAATATCCATGGCAAGGTTGGCAAGTTCTCTATTATGTTGTGCATTGGGATTGATATAATCAAAATCACCATCATTCCATCCTAGGGAAGGCCACTCTGCACCTGCCGCCGCAGCTTCAACTGCACCGGGAAAATAGCTGGCACGAAGCAGCTCTCCTGTTTCGGCGTTAACTGTGAAGGCGAATTGTGCCATTACATTCAGATCATTGCCGGGCGTAATACTACCAACCCAAGTAGCAGGTACTCCATAAGGTAAGCTTAGCGTAGAGCTAGGGCCACCTTCCATGTAATGCATGTTCATCGTTACCCCTTGTAAATCTGCTCCAAAAAATCGCTCAAGGCCAGATGCTGCTATTTGTGCAGCTTCTTCAATTGATATACAATTTGTAGTTGGCTCTCCAAAAGAAAACCCTTCCGGAGCTCCAATTAGTTCAGGTACTTCAATATTAAATTGACTTTGATAGTTTGTTTGTGAAGTTATCGGGGTATTTTCATTAGCACTGGTAGTTGCAAAAGCACCGGTAGTTGCTGCAACAACGAGCACAAGTGAAGCCAGTACTCCTGTTAATGATATTTTTTTAATTTTCATAATTGAATTTATCCTTTCTTTAATCGCATTATTAGCGAAATTAGTACATAGGGGAGAAGAAATACTTCTTTTTTCCTCTAAGCCTATGAGTGTCAATGCATATGCAGACTTAGTTGTTTCCCCGAAAGTTCTCACCACTGCTTCATCACAAGATAGCTCAATATCACGGTTTGCTAATATGTACATGACCCATACTAAAGGATTAAACCAGTGGATACATAAAGCTGCGGCAAGTAACCATTTTGTTAGAACATCAAATCGTTTTATATGCGTTAATTCATGGGTAAGTACATACAGTACTCCAGCTTCATCCTTCCAATCGGTTGTTTTAGGAAACAGTATGACGGGTTTCCATACCCCATAGGTTAATGGTGCGTTTATTCTATCCGAATGTCGGACTTGTATTGGGCGGATCATTTTTTGCTCTTGTAGCCACTTATTTATGTAACCAATATCAACCGGTAACGAGGCTGCATATTCTTTACGGCAACGAAAATGTGTGATGAGAAAGAACAGTGCAAGTATCACTATTCCGGCAATCCATACTGTTATTATGGGAAAAGTCGGTGCAATACTTTCGGATATTCTCGGTACTACATTGTTAAATATCTCTAGTGCATAAAATACATCTGTGTACGGCTGAACGATTGGAATAAAGTTTGTACCTTGTGCAATCCTTATTTCCGTATATGTACCTGTCGTCTCGTTAAATACCGGCTCTGCATTAAAGAATGTCAGTGCAGGGATGGTGATAGAGAGGGGGATCAACAAACGAAGTGATACTATACCCCAAAGAAGTACAAATGTATTTTTCAGCAGCTTATGAATGGCAAGCTGTCTGACTGCAACAATCACTAAGATAAGAACTGCTGCTGATATGCTCATTTGAAGAACATTCATAAGTATCACCTCATTCCATTTCACGAACAGTCCGTTTTAATTGCTCAATTTCATCTTTTGATAGGATCTTACCTCCCAAAAGGGAAGCTACAAGTTGGTCGGCTGCACCGCCATAAACTTTGTTGATCAGTTCGGTAGTTTCATAATCACGCATTTCTTCAATTGTCACAAGCGGGTGGCAGATAAAATTTGGCTCTTCACGCTCTATAGCACCTTTATCTATGCATCGCTTGATAATCGTATACGTTGTTGTCTTGCTCCAGCTTATCTGTTTGCCTAAAATTTCTGCAATACGTTTTGCACTGGTAGCACCTTCTTTCCATAAGATTTCCATGACTTTAAGTTCTGAATCGAATAGCTTTATAGTCATAGTATTACCTCCTTTGTCGACAATGTTATTCTAATGCAGTAGAATTCTACAACCACATTCTACTGCGTTAGAATAAAGTTGTCAATAGGGTAATTTAAAAATTTTTTTAAATATATGCTCTGTCAATTCGACAAGCATTGCCTACCGAATCATATTCTTTTACCTTCAGTTGGTTGCAGTATCTGATTTTGGTGAGAATAAAAAAAGAGAACCCTTATGACATTTCTTTGTCATAAGGGTTCTCTTTGCTTTACATAAACAACGTAAAAAGTATCTGAATTAAGACAAGAACCAACACTATTGTAAGAAGCTTTCTTAAAAAATCTCCCTTTAGCATCAGGCTAAGCTTACTGCCAGCCCATGCGGCTATGATGCCTCCTATTGTCAAAAATACTGCAGGAATGAAAAGCACTTGCTCTGTGGCAACCTTGCCTACAAAACCTGCAGCACTTCCCAATAAGATAATACCAAGGGATACCCCTATACAGACCTTGATAGGTATTTTGAAAAAAAATGCCAAAGCAGGTATCAGCATTACTGCACCTCCGATACCTACCATACCAGAGATTAAGCCAATAAATAAGACCAGCACTACTCCTTTGACCTTTTCCTTTGGTAATGTCATATAGGGTTTATCATCGGGCCCATTGATATCCGTTTCCCCCTTGGGTTTGAACATCAAGATGATGGATATAGCCAATGCCACGGCAAAAATACTTAACAAAAAGTTTTCTGTCATGAAGTTAGAGATCACGGCACCTAATAAACTGCTTAAAAGCATGGTGCTGCCTAAGATGATGATTAAGTTTTTGTGTAACTTTAACTTGCCTCCCTCAAGGTGAGTGACAGCACTGACCAGGGTTACGAAAAATACCAATGCCATGGACAACCCCATTACTTCATGCATAGACAAAGTCAAACCAAAAACAGGAGGTATATAAATCAGCATAGGAATAAGAAGAACAGCACCTCCGACACCTAAAAGACCATTTAAAAATCCAACTATAGCTCCACAAATCAACAAAACTAATTCTAGTATTCCAATCATCTGCTTTTGCCTCTCATAAACATGATTATGTACTAAAAAGTTGAATGTGATATATAATGAATCATTCAACTATTGTCGTGCATGACCCCAATTCTATCTTATCTGCTTTTTATTTTCAAGTAAAAAAGTTTTACCTGGCGAGACCTATTAAACCATTCTGCCGGCGTATCGAAACAACATACCATCAAATGAACAACACATTCCTAAGCAATTAGTTAGGCATCGGCCAATATTTTGATACAAAAAAAGGGACATCTTCAAATGTCCCTTTTGCTTTTTATGCCTATGCTTATGCGTATAAAATATACAGTTGGATTATTCTATCTCCATATGCTTGCAATTGAGATGAGAAGCATCACAGAATGGAAGATTTTCTGATTCTCCACATCGACAAAGAGTTACTCTGTTTCTTACTTCATATTGGAAGCCATCGGAGCCTATTACTTGTATCCCACCTTTGATATAGATTGGACCAAGATATCCTGCCGGCACATCTCTTATCAAATTTATTTCTTTCTCTATTTTCGGTTCCATTTTCTGGCCTGTATTTTTATCTACCAATGTAAGTCTTCCGGAAGGGCAGTTGCATCCAACGTGCTCAACATATTTTTTGTCTGCCATATCATAACTTTCCAGTGTATTCCAGAAACCAGCACCTAAGTCGCAAAACCTACCAGACACACAGAGTTCTTCTTTATCCAGTGCATCATAAATTTCCCCTTGTAGAAGTCTTGCTGTTTCTTCATAGCTTTTTCTATCGTTGGTTTCTGTCCCGTCAAAATTTATTTTCGAATGGTGTCCGTCACAAAATGGCTTATTTGCGGAATGACCACATCTGCAAAGATATGTATTTGCATTTGTTTTACCATGGTCTTTTCTTTCTTTATACGCAGATACGCCTCCTTCTCTATTAGCTGCGATACTGTCTACTTCTTTTAGTGGTATCCCTGAGTCAACAGCATAAGGCCCATTTTTTGTGATTGTAATTTTCATATTGATCTCTCCTTTTCTCTGATCACAAAATGTAAATTTTCTTTACCATGAACTGCCAAAACATAATAATACAAATTATACCATAACAGTGATACAAAGTCTATTCTGGGGAAACTGGGTAGTATTTTATTGATGATCTGGATCTTGGCTATGCTATTATGTTGCTGAAAACGGGGAACACTTTTTAAGTTGAATATATTGTAAAATTTTGTTGACATTTGGTAAATATCAAGTATAATTTGAATCGAAGGGTCGAACACGACAAATAAAAGCAGTTTACTACAATAAAAATAAGCATCTTAGTGATTTTACCTAGAATTAAAAACTTGAGATATGATAAATATCAGCAAAAACTACAAAGTGAAGGGAGCACATCATCTTCATGAAAAAGCACTCTATCTTATATGTAAGAAAATTTGAATATCCACGAGAGAATTTTCTCAAAAGTTTTGCAAATAGTTCACTTTTTAAAGTTGTGAACACTGCTGAAAATGTTGAGGGAGCACTTGAACTGATAAAAACACAAAAACCTTCCATTGTTGTCACAGGTACGATGTTTGAAGATGGCACAGCGTACGATATCATAAAAGGAATTGAATCGATTTTGAATTATCGCCCTTATATTGCAATTGTCACTGCCTTACCCCTTAATGATGTATGTGCGTATTATAGGCGTGGTGCAGATCATATCTTTTGCGATATGGCTTTCAATGAAGAGATTTTGACAACATATTTTGAAAAACTTGCAACTGCTGTGTAAGATTTTGAAGCAAAACGATATATAACCAACGACAAGAGAGGATTGGCAAAAAATAGCCAATTCTCTTTTTTTTGCTTACTCTAGCAAAGGATGGGAAAGAAAATGGTGATTGCTGATTTTTCTTCATTTATGTTATAATTATGGCAAGATTGCTCATAGGAGGTGGTATTTGGTGATTCGCATTGCTGTTTGCGATGATGACAAAGAGATAACTGCAAGTATCCATCATTATCTAAAGGAAAAGACGGAGCAATTACAAGATGAGAGACTACATGTCATTACTTATCATTCGGGTGTGGATTTTTTGCATGATGTTGAAAGAAGTGCCGCCTTTCACATTGTGATTATGGATATTGAAATGGATGGCATAGATGGTATTGAAGTCGGACAAATATTACGGAATAATCCAAATGGTGATGAAATTATCATGATTTACATATCCTCTCATAATAAGTATTTTAAGGATTTGGTTCGGATAGGGAGCTTTAATTTTATTGCTAAACCTATTGATATGGATGAATTGAATGATGTTTTCAGCAAGGCTTTAAATTTGGCAATCAAGTATAAGAGGATCGTATCTGCATCTGATTTATTTGTATTTAAAATAGCTAAGACAACACATTCTATCAGCAAAGATAGGATTGTATATATAAAATGCATCACAGGAAGAATGGCAGAGATATATATTTGGGATAAAGACCAGAACACGATTTGTATAGGGGATAAGTTTTATTCAACTATGGATGAAGTAATGAAGCAGTTGCCAAAAGATCAGTTTGTCCGCTGCGAGCGTTCTCATATTGTAAATCTGCAGTACGTGCAAGAAATGGAAAAAAGTTCTTTTCGTCTTATAGATACAGAATCAACTAAGGTTTCTATTGGAAGGGCATATAAGCAAGAGGCCAAAAAGGCCTTCTTTAGATATATTTATGAGGGTGAAATATGAACGAAAACTTTGCTCAAATAGTTTTTTACATAAATAGTGCAATATTTATAGGCATAATGTACTATGCCTTTACTCGTATATTTAAACCAGCTGTACATAGTGCCTTTGTTTGGCTGGCACTTATTTTTTATTCGCTTATCTCATCCCAAATATTCTTTGAATTTGGGAATACATGGGCAAATTTTCTTATTACTGTAGTAGCATATTTGTTTTTTGCATTGCTTTTTAAAGGGAATCTAAGTACAAAGCTGGTTTTTGCTTTGTTTGTACTTATAACAGCCATGCTGTCAGATGTAATTGCTTTTTTTAGCTTAAGTTATATTTATTATGTTCGGAATGGAACAGAAATACCGCTGGAACATCTAATTAATATTGGACGAACTGTTGTAAATATTATCTTTTTTCCTATGATGTTTATTAATATTTTATTATTTCGTAGATATGTTGATAAAAAGACGGGTGATACAAATTTCAAAGTCCCGGCTGAATATACCATTTCAATTTTGGCCATATTGGCGGGAATTATTTTAATTAGCCTATTACTTTCATCGGTAGCAGCGGATGTGATACAAGCAAATATAGCTCAAGTTACCTTGGCACAGTTTATTGCTTTGGCTGTTGTATTTTTTGCTGTCTGGCAGTACAATAAAATGCTAACTTATTTGAAGGTACAGGAAAAAAGTAGACGCATGGAGCAAATGTTGAAGCGATGGGAGATACAGTATTCAGAAGCAGAAAATACTCGCAAAGCTATGGCAAAGATGGAGCACAATCTACATCAGCATTTTTTGGCGGTATTGGTTCTTGTTAAAGAAGGCAGGGTAGAGGATGTAAAAGAATATATAGAGCAAAAATTGGGTAGTATTAGTTATGTCATTGATACGGGAAATATTTCAATTGATACCATGCTAAATTACTATCGGCAGATAATCAATGATAAATTGGGTATTGATTTGAAAGCCAAGCTTTTGGTGCCACCCAATATGGTTTTGGATGCAGATCTGGTAGCAATGATTTTGGGTAATGCTCTGGAGAATTCTATAGATGCTTGTGAGCATGTAGAACAATCCCAGCGGTATATTCATATAGAGGCTAAGGTTAATAAGGGGAAACATCTCTTTTTTATCATAACAAATCCTTATGCTATAGCACCTGTAGCAGATAAAGAAGGCAATTTGATTACAGTAAAATCTGATAAGGATAATCATGGCTTGGGGCTGGCTAGTATTCATGAAATCTTGCCTGAAGAAGCCGGGCATATACATATAGAGTATAGTGACAATGTCTTTAGGTTTATGCTGCTTTTTCATAATGCTCTGAAGGATGAAGTGTCGAACAATACAAATAAAAGCTGATTAGAGCGAATTGGTAAAAATATACTTGTTGACAAGATAAAGGTTGTGATATCTTTTGTTGGGAGTACAAAATTATTAAAAACAAGGAAGGAGTGTTTTTAGTGACAAATAAAATGATGGAAGTTGCTGTGGATTTGGTATGTAGTGCTGGTATGTTTGGTGCGGTAACAGCTGTAAACTTTGGCTGTGTTTTTTTCTTACACCAAAAAGAAGAACCGGCTTCTGTCCGTAAGCTACGTAAGTTCTAAATTAAATTGATTTTATAGTAAGAGCTTGCTGAGTTTTATTAGCAAGCTCTCTTTTTTATTGACTCTCCTTTTGCAGGAGGTTGTAGGATAGTATTACAAGAAAGGAGGGAAGCAGATGTTTCGTATTGGTGAGTTTTCAAAAATGAGCAAAACCACAATAAAAACCCTTCATTACTATGATGAAATTGGTATTTTAAAACCGGAAAAAATTGATAAATTTACGAACTATCGCTTATATACAACGGACCAGGTTGTGAAGCTTCATAAAATACAAGCATACAGGCAAGTAGGCTTATCCATTAGTGAAATTAAGCTAATTTTATCAGGTTATGATGCTGCAAGTATTCTAGAAAAACGTAAAGATGAGCTCATTTCCGAACTTGCCGAAGGAACAAGTCAACTCTCCCGAATTGAATTTATCTTACAAGGAGATGAAAAGTTTATGAATTATGCTGCAACCATCAAAGAACTACCGGGGTATATTGTCTATTCAAAGAAAATGACCGTGCCGAGTTATAATGCTTATTTCCAACTTGTTCCTGCAATTGGTGAGAGCATCACCCAAAAGTATCCTGATCTAAAATGTGCTATTCCCGAATACTGTTTTATAGTCTATCTTGATGGAGAATACAAGGAAAAAGACCTAAATATTGAGTTTTGCGAAGCTGTAGACAAAATGTGGCCTGATTTTGACGACATAAAATTTAAGGAAATGAAACCCACAACAGTTGTATCTGTTTTACACAAAGGATCTTACGCAGATCTCTCGCAAGCATATGCTTACGCTTTCAAGTGGCTTGAAGAAAATGGCTATGAAGCGGCAGACAACCCAAGAGAAAGTTATATTGATGGAATTTGGAATAAAGAAAACGAAGCAGACTGGCTGACTGAACTGCAAATACCAATAGCAAAAAAATAAGCACTAGTTTGCTCGTAAGCCAAAAACAGATATTAATATGTTATAATTAAGATAATTTACTCTGTGTTATCATGCGAAGTACTTTATATTAGGTCATACTTTCTTAGAGGGCTCAAATATGATTTCTAAAAAAGATATACAAGTATTTGAAGAGAGGCAGCGTATATTACTTCAAGTAAATGAATTTATATGCTTGCGTCCTCATCCCAATTTAAGAGAATACATTGCAAATTACAACATAACTTTTCCTACAAAAGACCTTATGCCTGATGGTTTTACTGTAATGCCCTGTGGATGCTCAAGTCTTTCTGTGGAAAAGGATAAGGAAGGCTTATTCGTTTATTTGCATGGACCTGTTACAAAACCATATATTCTTGGCAATCAGGCTAATCAACTTGAAATGCTGGTAACTATAGAGTTTAAACCGGCTGGTCTTTATGCCCTCACAGGTATAAATCAAAATGAATTAATTGACGAAACTTTTCCCTTTGAAGCAGTCAACCCTGTTTTAAGCAAATTGATGTCTGAAGCGGTTGAAAAGTCCGGAAGTATTTGTGAAATGCTAACGAATCTTGATAATTTGCTGTTACTAAATATGTATACTGCATATCATCCGCAATTAAAACAAGTGTTGCAGAGCATTAATGATTGGGTCGGCAGTATTACTGTAAAAAAGCTATCAAATGATATCCATTACAGCGAACGTCAATTGAATAGGATTTTCAACCAGCATGTTGGTGTAAGTACAAAATCATTTTCAAGATTGGTTCGGATTAACAATACCTTTCGCTTACTTAAGAAACCTCATAACAGCTTGGCTCTGGTTTCTGACATGGCAGGATTTCACGATTTGTCGCACTTTATCCATGACTTTAAATTGGTGTGTGGAGTAACGCCTCAAGAATACCGCAATAACATGTCCGATTTTTACAACAATCCTACGAAATTCTAAAGTATAATGTAAGAAAAAGACTAGGAGAGAAGAAAATGAATGTAAAAATGTTTGAAAAAGCAAATAAATTTATTAAGACACGTGAGAATGCCAGTTTTGGTGTGATAGATGAAAATGGATATCCTTCTGTTTCGGCTATCTGGCTCACAAAGCAGGAGAATATTTCTGAAATCTATTTTTCCACACCTGTAGGCTCAAATAAGTATAAACGTCTTCAAAAGAGTAATAAAGCAAGCATATGCTGTTATGCCGGTTTCAATAATCTAACCCTTGTTGGTGAAGCAGAAGTTCTTACTGACCAAGAATCAAAAAGCAAACATTGGCAAGAGCAGTATATATACATATATCCGGGTGGCGAAACTGACCCGACTTATTGTGTTATTAAATTTATTGCGAAACGAGTATCATTAAACATTGACCATGAAGGGGCAGAGTTTACAATAGATTAGGAATTTTTAGGAGAGCAAACAAGAAAGCCCGGCAGAAATGATGAAAAAATCATTTCTGCCGGGCTTTTTATTGTTGAAAATAGTTATGTTTTTACTTATAGTATAATACCCAATAAAATAAGAAATCCGGGAATAAATGTACTTGCGATACCATTCAAAATTAAAATATGAGGGGTAAATTTATCAATTGACTTATTTTCTAATATAATGGCAAAAAAGCTCTGTGCCCATAAGATTCCCCACATACCCCATAAGTAAACCATTACCCAAGGTGCATTTACAACAATGGCTTCCACTGCAAAGGTGAAAGAAACTAAAGCTGCAAACAGTCCATACAGACCAAAAACTTTCCAATTTTCGCTATTTAAAAAAATATGTGCTCCAATTATAAGGTAATTAAGAGAGAATAGCCACATTGCTGCCGAAAATCCAAATGAAATATGACAGCCTGCTTGGGCAGTTTGGAAAACGGCGTTTATCCCAATGATAAGCCCTACCAGGATGTTTACAATACCCTTAGCTTTGTTGTCAACAGCTGTAAGATAACTAAAACCATTCAACGTCAAAGCAAATCCTGCAAATAGTAAGTTGACACCTAACATAAAAAACACCTCCTTTATTCTTTGTATGTGTCATGACATATGTAAAGAATAAAGGAGGCAGACTATTTTTGTCAAGAATTAATTTTGATATAAGTATCCATTGGTCGCTAGTGCTTGGTAAACTTCTTCGAAATGAGCCTTATCACGACAGGCTATTGTATGTAGATGCACGCCCATGGTTAATTCTGATAACAGCTTAACTTCCGAAGATTTAACTTTGTTTATCAGAACATCAACATCTTTTCGATTTGAAAGGTTAAGGCTACCTGTAATTTCACCATAAAATCCATGTTCTACTATGACATTCACAACGATGGCTTCTAAATCCACGATTGTATACAATTCATGCTTTGTATCGTCAGGCGTATGCTGGCATACTATCTTACCTATATATTGATTTGTTTCGTTGAAATTTGGGATCAAATATCCCCTAGCAGTTGCGATTATTTCATGACCTTGTGCACGTAATAACGCAACATCACCAACGATGACTTGGCGACTTACGTTTAGTTCTTTTGCCAATGAAGAGGCACTGACAGGATTTTTTTGATATTTAATTGTGTCTAACACAGATTTCCTGCGTAAATCCGCATCCATACTAGAAACTCCTCTCATTAAATTTCACATCATCTTGTATAGAACTATTCTACCACAAAAACCAAAAGAGCAAGGTATTATTGTTTGTCGGCGGGACTTGATAAAATAATAAAAACATGGCACTATAGGGATAGTGTTTTATTGATTAAGTCATAAGGAAGGTTTTTATGAAAATAGCAATTAATTTTTTAAAAGGGATGCTTATTGGAATTGTCAATATTATTCCCGGTGTCAGTGGAGGAACAATAGCCATTGTACTGGGAATATTCGATGATCTGATAGTAGCAATCAATAATTTTTACAAGAGTTTTGCAGAATTTAAGAAGCATTTTACTTTCCTGTTCCCAATAGTTATTGGAGCTGTAGTAGGTATACTTGCTTTTAGCAGCTTGATTGCATCAGCCTTGGAAGCATATTCTTTTCCCACGGTAATGTTTTTTATTGGGCTTGTTGTGGGGAGCATACCTCTTATCTATAAAAAAGCATCTGCAAAAGGTGTTAAGCCGACATATTTTATCGCAACGGCTCTTGCCATGGCTTTTGTAATCTTAATGACTTTTTTAAGAAATAATGACGGGTCTGCAGCAACTGCAACAGACACTACAATGACAATGATCAAAATGTTTTTTGGAGGGATGATAGCTTCTGCTGCTATGGTTATTCCGGGGACGAGTGGTTCCTTTGTCATGCTTCTTATTGGGATATACTATGATGTAATCCATGCAGTTTCTTCTTTAAGGGTCTATTTGCAAAATCCCACTGATTTTGGTTTTCTCATGGAGATTATGACAGTAATAATACCTCTAGGGTTGGGTATCGTTCTTGGTATCCTTATTGTATCAAAGGTTATCTTGATTCTTTTGACAAGACATTATTCCATAACATACTTTACCATTCTTGGATTGATGATTGCTACGGTTTATGCGATTTTCGTTGACCCTATCACATATCAAAGTGGTGTTGATTTTATAAGTATAGTGTTGGGTATTGGGACATTTGGTATTGGATTTACCACATCTTATATCCTTGGAAGGAAATAATTAAGATAAAGTGAAAGCCTATGGCGACAAGTGATGGTTCATACTTGGCTGCCATAGGCTTTTTTAAATTAAAGATTATTTTTAAACCTTTGCTGGGATAAGTAAAATGGGTATTGGTGAATATCTTGAAAGTTCCAAACTTAGGCTGCCAATGAATAATTCTTTAACAAAACCTTCACCTTGGCTACCCATTACTACCATGGTTAACTCATCTCGATCTTCAATATAATCTAAAGCTACATGTTTAGCAGCTCCTTTTTTGCATTCAAAATCTACCTTTGGTGACCCGGCAGCAAGCAATCTCTCTCTAATAGCTTCTAAGTCAGAGTTTATTTTCACAGGAATATCTTTTTCAACTTTTTCAAAATACTTGGGACTTAATTCCGGGACCTTATGAAGGTAATCGTTGGATTCTACAAAGTCATAAATATGTAATATACTCACATTGCATTTGGAGTACTTAACAATTTGCTCTAGATAGTCCAAGCTTTTTTCTGCTGTTTCAGAGAAATCAGTCAGATAGAGGATATGATTAAATAAGTTTTTACAGGGTATAACTGCCTCAGCATTTTTGCCGATATTTGTTCTAAATAAGAATACAGGTTTTCTTGTTAGGCCCAGTAACTCAGAGGAAACACTGCCCATAGCTACTCTTTTGAGTATACCTTTTCCATGGGAACCTGTAACTATAGCTGATACTCCATGCTGCTCAGCTAAGTCATTGATTGCACGAGCAGGAACACCGTGTGCTATTTCAATAATAGCCTTAATACCGGCCGCTTCTAAAGTGGCTTTTTGTTTTTCCATTAAGGGTATTAATTTTTTCACTAACTCATGATCTTTATCCAAAACCGTTGTTTCCTTGGCAAAAGTTTCATCCATTCTTCCAGGGATAGTGTCATAATGAAGCACATGGCTAAGTATAGCTTCTTCAACACCTATATTTTTTAAGTCCACGGCACAGGCTAAAAGAGCATTAGAAGCATCTGATAAATCACTGCTAATCAAAACTTTTTTAAACATAGTACATGTCCCTCCTTTAAAACTTAACTATAAATTCTATACGCAGCAGCGAGAATCCTTCACTTTCGCAAAATTCGTTTATTTCAAGAAGTCTCAGTTTTCTTATGAAAAATTACAAGGAATTAATATATTTTTGTAGAAATTGTATTAGCCTAGTATGTATTATGACGTGAAGTACAAGGAGATGAGCATAGATGACAGTATTGAACTGGAAAAATGAATCCTCAGAGGGTATTGTAAAAGGGATTCTTTTAGTAAAAGAGGCGAAAGTGGGTACTACAAAGAATGATAAGCCTTTTCTGGGAATGAAGCTTTCCAATGGAGTCGAAGAGATTGATGCAAGAAGATGGGATTATAACGACCATGCTCCTGCAGTTGGAGATATTATACATATTGAAGGAAAAGTGCAGGAATTTATGAATAATCCTCAGCTGATTATCCATAAATTTAGGAAAGCTGTAGAAGATGAATATAACGTTTCAGATTTTTTGCCATCTTTATCTGAGGATAGGATTCAGGAGCTGACAGATGAATTTAACAATATACTGGCAGATCTTTCGGAAAAATATAGAGCTTTTGTACAAGAAATCTTGGTTAGCAGTGATAAAAGATATTTTATAGCTCCTGCTGCAAAAATGCACCATCATGCTTATATTGGCGGGTTGCTTGAACATTCCCTTGCTGTATGTAAGAGGTCATTACTTTTAGCTGAGTTATCAATGGTAAAGATAAATAAAGACTTACTCGTCACCGGAAGTCTTTTACATGATATTGGCAAGGTCTATGCCTATGAATTTGATAAGCCTCCTATTCGTATGAGTACAGAGGGGAGGCTTTTAGATCATTTAGCTATAGGGTTAACTTTGCTTAGTGATACTTATAAAAATACTATGCCCTTATTAGATAAAGAAGAGTATCTTCATTTACAGCATATAATAGCTTCTCATCATGGAAAGTTGGAATGGGGTTCTCCTATAGTACCCAAAACTATTGAGGCAGAAATAGTGCATATGGCAGATAATTTAGATGCAATAGACTTTAAATATAATGCGGCTATTCAGGAAAAATCAGAAGATCAAGAATGGTCCGATTGGGTTAAAAGCCTTGGCAAGGAAGTGTGGGTTAAGTAGGGGCGGTTATTAACCGCCCGCATATTTTTTGTAAGCATATATTTTCTATAATCGTGTACTTTCTATAATTGTACACCTTAATCTGAATAAAGATGTGTTCAACGTAAGCCCCTTACAAATACCTCAGTATTATGTTTCATATAACCGATATATGTGTCTGCATCACTACCCCTATGGCCCAGAGCATCTGTAAAAACTTCGCCAGCTATCGGTACTCCTGTTTCATTGGCAATGATTTGCATATATCTTCTGTTTATAGTGGTTTCAACAAAAATTGCCGGAAGATTATTTGCACGTACTAAGTTTACTATACGGGATATTTGCTGGGGAGTGCCTTCTTCGTGGGAGTTTAGCTCCCAGATTCCTTCGGTTTGAAAGCCATAAGCCGCTCCGTAATATTTAAAAGCATTTTCACTTATTACTATTATTCTATTTTTTTCAGGTATAAGACTAACTTGCTCTCGGATCCAATCATCCAAGATTTTTAGCTGCTCTATATAAGCTTCAGCATTTTCCCTATATATTTGTTCATTATCAGGATCTAACATAATAAGGGTATCTCTAATATTTACTATGTAAATTATGGCTAAGCGTGCATCCAGCCATGCATGGGGATCAGGGATATCACTATCAACTAATGGTATAGGTGTAATGCCTTCTGTAAGTGAGATAATTGGTGTGTTTTCCGCATTACCTAAAGCCCTTTCCATACTACTCTCCAAGCCCCATCCATTCATAAAAAACACATCGGCATTGATAATTTTTTGAAGTTCACTGGGTAGTATTTCGTGATCTTCCGGGTTATCACTCCTTGGGACAATGTACACTACATGGCCTTTGTCACCCACTACATTTTTTACCATATCAGCTAGGATTGATATACTTGTAACTATTTTTAAACCTTCTATATTATCATTGCTTTGGTTTGCTATATCACTACTTGCATTACATCCTGTTGTGAAAATTAGGATAGTTATTAAAGCTATTAGCAGGAAGCTTTTACTTTTAAGATTTATTAATTTACTCATTTTTTAACCTCTCTTTCAGATAATGGAAGTCGGAGGTCAGAAGTCGGTAGTCGGAAATGAGAATCATGCTTCTGATTTGTTCCTCCGCTGGATAGCAGAAGCAGGAAGTCAGAGGTTGGAAATAGAAATCGGGCTTCTGATTTGTCATTCATGTTAAGTTAAGATTCATTTAAGTTCTTGCGTCTAAACCTTTGGACTAGCAATCCTTGTTTTGGAGAAAATAGAAAGCTTAGAAGAAACAAGGTAGAAGCAACTAGTACAATAGAAGCACCCGTTGCTATATCATAGATAAAGGAAAAATAGACCCCTGCAATTGATGAGATGACACCAAAAACAACGGATAATAAAAGCATGGTTGATAATCGATAGGTGAGTAGATAAGCGGTTGCTCCGGGTGTTATAAGCATGGCAACTACCAAAATTATTCCTACTGTTTTGAGGGATGCGACAGTTACCAAGGATAAAACTAGCATCAATGAGTAGTAGATAAGTTTTGTTGGCAATCCAACTGCCTGAGCCATGATAGGGTCAAAAGTACTTAAGAGCAGCTGCTTATAGAATAATACAATACAGATTACTATTAGAATACCTATAGAAAAGGTCATCCATAAGTCGCTTCTTGATACAGCCAGGACATTGCCAAATAGTATATGCCACAGATCAACACCGGTACCTCGTTGCATGGTTATTAATACTATACCCAAAGCAAAGGCAGCAGTGAACATGATACCAATTGCAGTATCATGTTTTATTTTGCTGTTCTGTGATATGTAGCCGATGCCTAGTGCTGTCAAAATTCCTGATACGACAGCTCCTACAAAAAAACTAAATCCAAATAGATAAGCTATTACTATTCCTGGGAGAACAGCATGAGAAATAGCATCACCCATCAAAGCCATTCCTCTGAGAATAATAAAACAGCCTGTTAAGCCGCATATGACACCTACCAGGATGCCTGCAAGCATTGCATTTTGAAGATATTGATATCTAAAGATAGCATCTAGGAAAAAGGTCAGATTTTCCATTAGTTATTCACCACCATAAGCTCTTCTTTATCTGGAAATGTCGCAACTTTTCCATCATAGGCTTCCTTTAGTCTATCAATCTGGAATACTTCATCCTTTTTGCCGTATGCTATAAGCTTGTTTTTCAGCAGTATCAAACTGTCAAAGTAGGTTTCAGCTTTACTTAAGTCATGGTGTACTACAAAAAGTGTTTTGCCATTATCTCGCAAATTTTTTAAAATTGTCATAATCATACCTTCTGATGCTATGTCAATTCCTGCAAAAGGTTCATCCAAAAAAAACAATTCTGCTTCCTGAGCCAGTGCTCTGGCGATGAAAATCCTTTGTTGCTGTCCACCGGAAAGTTGGCCAATCTGTCTTTTGCGATAATCTGTCATATTAACCTGTTCCAAACATTTTATGACCATTTCATAATCTTTTTTACCGGGGTACTGCCACCATTTTAAATGAGGAAACCTCCCCATAAGTACAACGTCTTCGACTAATACAGGAAAATCAAAATCTATTGAATTTCTTTGGGGGACATAGGCAATTTTCTTATATGTTTCCGTGAGACCATGGCTATTCATTATTTCTATAGATCCTTCATCTACTTGAACCAGGCCCATTATGGCCTTTATTAAGGTGGACTTGCCTGCTCCATTTGGCCCGATAATTCCGATTATTTGGCTGGGAGCGGCAGTAAAAGAGATACTTGAAAAAGCGATCTTACCATTGTATGAGACAGATAAATTACTAACTTTGAGGATAATATCCTCATTCAACATCAATCCCTCCTTTCGAAAGCCATAAATGTGTGAAAAGTTAACCACATTTGATGACATTTAGCTGATAGCATTATATTCGCGGAGTACTTATTGGTGTTTGTCTTTTACAAGATTTTTTACTGTTTGCATGTTAGAGATAAATAAAACAAGGACAAAAAGATAGGAGAGACCTATTTTTTTGCCCTTGTTAATTGAGGATAGTCATATTTTTAAGGTAACTCTATATACAAATTTAAAAGGTGCTAATTGATTTGCTATTTTCATAGCTAGCTTTTTGAATTTGCTCATGGATTTCGTCGTATTTCTCTACAAGCTCCTTTGGAGTCAACTTGCTTATGTCATGTTGTTGCACCAACAACATTGTCAAGGCTTCCACTTTGTTGCTAGGAAAAGAATTTTTATTTGTCATGGCAAAAACCTCCTTTCAAAGTAATTATAATAGCATATCTTTATACAAAAATAGTCCTGCAAAGTAAACCATTTGTGGTTATTTTTATTACCAAGCTTATGATTCTAAAGCCTCGCTGGCTTGATATGAACTTCGCACGAAGGGAGCGGAAGCAACAAATAAGAAGCCTTTTTTGCGTGCTGTTTCTCCATGTTCATCAAATTTATTCGGTTCAATATATTCTTGAATAGGAAGATGCTCAGGAGAAGGGTTAAGGTATTGGCCTATTGTTAAAAACTCGCAACTTGCTTCTCGTAAATCATCAAATATTTCATGCACTTGTTCTTGTGTTTCTCCCAAACCAAGCATTATTCCGCTTTTTGAACGAATTTTGGGGTTTAATTTCTTGATATTTTTTAATAAATCCAAGGAACGTTGATATTCTGCTTGGGGACGTACTTGATGATATAGAGATTTTACTGTTTCCATGTTATGGCTTATGACATCAGGTGATGAGTCTGTTACTGTCTTTAAAGCATCAATATTTCCCTGGAAGTCAGGAATCAGCACCTCAATGGTTGTATCCGGAGAGCTTTTTCGTATCGCTCTGATAACATTAGCGAAATGGGTTGCACCGCCATCCGGCAGGTCATCTCTGGTTACAGAGGTTATTACGATATAACGCATACCAAGTTCCTTTATGGCTTGGGCAATTTTTTCCGGTTCGTCAAAGTCTATCGGTTGTGGCTTTTCATGGCTGACATTACAAAAACCGCAATTACGAGTGCAATGAGTGCCTAATATCATGAAAGTAGCAGTTTTGCGTGAAAAACATTCCATCCTGTTAGGACAAATAGCTTCATTGCAAACAGTATTTAGATTCAAGTTTTTTAGGATTCCTTCAATAGCATCCTGATTAGGTGTTTTGGTAATAGGAATGCGAAGCCATTTTGGTTTTCTGAGCATTATTTCACCGCCTCTTGTTCGAATATACATGAGAGAAGTTGTTCTTTTGTGAGATCGCCAAGGTATGGTTGTAATACAACTTCATTTAGGGCATTGCTAAAGGCTTGGAATTCAAACATTATATTTTCCAGTTTTTCTTCCAAAGTACGCATTGGAACAGTACCTAGAAAATCACCACGAATAGCACAGGATGTAACAATTCCATTGGTTGCATCAATATATACTTCAACTTTACCTTCAGGGAAGCGTCTGCTGTTACTGAATGAAAATTTCGGTGTTTTACCAAAGGTCCAGGATGGATTTTCATATTTTTCACAGCGTATTTGATTGATTTCTGTAAGTTCTTTTTCTGTTAGTGGATATCTTTGTGCCTTATGTTCAGTAATGATATTTTGCTGTAAGTTTTTTAGAAAATCCTGTGTGGAGATATTTAGATATTCCTTAATATTTGTGACTCGGCTGCGTACAGAACGTATTGCCTTAGAGCGGATTTTTTCATCATCTACGTTAAGTGCATTGACTAACAAATCCAAGTTGGTATCATATAAAAGGGAGCCATGTGTACACAACATACCATTTCGCATATATTGTGCTATTCCGGATATCTTCTTACCATTAACAAGGATATCATTACGACCCTCAAAGCCGGCAGGAACTCCCATTTTTTTAAGTGCATTGAGTACTGATGTTACAATAGTTTCTTTGGCAATCTGCTGTACTTGGCCTTTCTGGTAAGGCTGTATCATAGTATAGAGAAGGGTTCCCATGTCGGTAAAGATTGCTCCGCCTCCACTTGAACGGCGTACAATTTGTATTCCCATCTGCTCTGCATAATCCATATTAACTTCTGCGAAGCCAACTTGATGTGCTCCCAGCATTACACATTTATCAGCTTGCCATATCATTATTAGAGGTTCAGAACGATAATTTTGCATAAAAAACTCCTCGACAGAGAAGTGGAAAGCAGCATTTGTGCTTGTAGTTTCAATATATAGCAATGTTTGACCCTCCTTGTATTTTCGTATTTTGCAGTATATTTTATTATACATCTATTCAATGATAATACAATGCGAAAAATGGCGGATTTCTGAACTTTTTGTTTGTTGGTAAGTTGGTTGTTTCTGGTTTTGATTGATATAAGTGTCAGTGAAACTCACCCATTTCCTATGTTATAATTACCTTTGTCATGCAAGCGTTACTCTTAACAGAGGGGATGCTGCTGACTTAGAAATGGGGTGTTAATATGGATCCCTTAACTCATTTAGTAGCAGGTACTTTGATAGCTTCTTTTTCAGGTGAACCTATGTCCATAGCAAATCCTATTTTACTTGGTGCTGCTTTGGGGGCAATGGCTCCTGATTTAGATATAATATATCAAACTAAAGGGGATGTAGCTTATCTAAAAAACCACAGAGGCTTTTCCCATTCATTTATAGGGTTTGGTTTTATTTCAGTTGGGATAGCAGGGGTGCTGAGTTTAATATTCCCGGAAACGGCTTTTTTGGCAATATTATTATGGACTTTTCTTGGAACGTTGACTCATGGGTTTTTGGATTTTCTTAATTCCTATGGAGCCAAGCTTTGTTGGCCTTTATCTGACAAAAAGCAAAGTCTGGGAATTTTAAATATTTTTGATCCGATTTTAATATTTATTATGGTTGCAGGGTTGGTAGGGCAGGCATTTTTCCCTATGGCCAATATTATTGGAGCAATTTGTATAGCTGGGTATTTGGCATTTAGGTTTTATATGCGGATGAAAACAGCTATGGTAGTAAAAGAGAGATATCCCAACTTTAAAAAGGTAGTTGTAGCTCCATCTGTTATAAGTATCTGGAATTGGCATTTTTTATTGGAAAATGATAATAAAATTGCAGTGGGGGAGATAAAGTTTTTATCATGGGCGATGAAAATCAGAAAGAGTTACAGAAAACAAATAGACCATCCTGCTGTGCAGGCAGCTTTAAAAAGTAAGCTCGGTAGATTATTTAGGGACTTTACTCCCATATTTCATGTTTCCATTCAAAAGAAAGATGATGGACACTTAGTTAACTTTATTGATCTGAGGTATTTTGTCAAAGGTGATTTTATGCATCATGCTACAGGTGTAGTAAATGATGAATATCAACTTATGGAGGGTATTTTTCAACCCTATAGTAAAAATAGAAGAATAAAGATTCCCGGATAGTTTGGATGTCCGAGGTCCCAAACAATATAAACGCCATGCATATCATAGGAAAGTGATCCTATTTTTGCATGGCGTTTATTCATTTTTCCTAATCCACTATAATCCTGGATGGGCGTAGTGGAGCATTTATCAGTGTATCCAAAAGTTCCTCAGATGTTAAGCCTCTGAAAGGAGAATATGGCCAAATATCGTATGCTTCCATTCTCTCCTTATATTCTTTTATCATTACTCGCCTATGGTCTTCCTCAGTCATGACTGGTATGGTAGCATTTACTTCTATAAGGTTAGTGCGAAGTTCGGATAAATAAACACTTTTACGATATGGATTATGAGATTGATAATGAAATCGATCAAATTGCACAAAACGCTCCCCTTCTACTTTGGGGAATACGCTGCCACCTCCAACAGTATAATAATACCCTGGTGTGGCATAGTAACTTCCGGGTATGTGTAAAAGCAGAAGGTATTCCTCGCCGATGGTAAGGCTTGCGGCAGGGGAGACATTAGCCATTGCTCTAACCGCAATTTCGGTGGCTGAAGTCTCGCCTCGGAGCACTTCATAGACTTCTACATAGGAGTCTATGAAACGCATACCTCTAAAAACTCTTGTGCCATCTATATAGTATTCCCATTCTATGTTTACCACTTCAAACGGTTCTGATTGCTCAATTACTCTGCCATACACAATGAGCGACGCAGATTCTATTAAGCTTTGCATAGAAGGATAAATAATTGTAATGAACATACCTTCCGGAGTTTCAACGGACCCTGGCAATTCAGAGCGTTGAATCCAAGGTTCGATGAAGGGGGTATTGCAGTCTGGCAACACCAAGGGGATGGTGGGTTTGGCTTCAGTGGAAGAATTTTGTGAAGTACACCCCAGTATGGATACTACCACCATGACAAGCATTATCATTACTATAGTGAAGTAGAAATGTGCACGATTTATATGTTTATGATTTTTCTTATGGTATATCATATCAAACCACTCCTGTTTTTATAAAATTTACTTAGAAATTCCAGTCGAGCGGAGGGACAGCGTTTATTTCTTCCAGTTTAACACGAATCTATTCAACGGTGTAATAAATAAGTATCCACCTCAAAGGAAAATGCAGGAACAAAGAACATTTCTGTGGAAATGTATAGAGATATTTTAAGGCTAAATAGTTCAAGCATTAGCAAAAGACATGCTGTAGGAGGTACAGACAGAATGAAAAATATTTACCAAGTAGCTTTAGTAGTAATGGTTTGCTTAATACTACTGGTTGGTTGTGGTGGTAATAATGATATCTCTGATACAAATGTAGGAGAGGATAGTAGGGTGTTTACTGATGCTCTTGGCAGGAATGTAGAGATCAAAGAAACTCCTGAAAGAGTTGTTTCTTTGGCACCGGCAGTAACGGAAATCTTGTTTGAGTTGGGATTGGATGAAAAGATTGTTGGAGTATCAGAGTTTTGTAATTATCCTGCAATTGCCTTAGAAAAGCCCAAAATGGGTGATTTTCTTAATCCCAATATTGAACTTATAGTAGCTGCCGAACCTCATATTGTTTTTGTAGCGGCGGGGCTACAAGAAGAACTGATTGAAAGACTGGAGCAATTGGGGATTACAGTGTTTTGTTTGGATGCTGAAAATGTAGATCAGGTAATTAAAAATGTACAAATGACAGGTGAGATAATGGGTGTTTCTGAGGTGGCTCAAACCTTGGCGGACGAGATGCAAAGCAGGGTAGATGCTATTGTTTTTAAGGTTGAGGGACAAGAGCGGCCGATTGTATTTTTTGAGGTATGGTATGAACCATTAATGACAGCAGGTCCGAACTCTTTTATTGATAATTTAATTGAGCTTGCTGGGGGGCAGAATCTTGCAGCAGATGCAGATAGTCGCTTTCTACAGTTAAGCATGGAGATTCTTTTTGAAAGAGATCCTGATATTTATATAGCAACTGATTTTCAAAGTATAAATGATATTAAGACAAGGCCGAGATATGAAAATTTAACTGCAGTTCAAACAGGAAGGGTTTATACAATAGATGATGATATTATAAATAGACCGGGACCGAGGGTTGTTCAAGGATTAGAAGAAGTGGCACGGATAATTCATCCTGAATTATTCCAGTAAGGTATATAGGAATAGAAAACATTAATTTGGATATTGATGTAAATAATGGTATATGTTAGTATGATGGCAAGGTAATCGGTTAAAAGCAGGTGTGGCTGCCACCTCATTCCCTAGTGAAAGGGGGTGGTGCTATGGTGAATACATACGAATTGTTATCTTTACTGATAATGTTCGGATTACTCATCATTGCTATCCTGAGTTTCAGGATAAAAAAATAATCACCCTGCACGCGACGCAGAGTGATTAAAATTAATTAATCCCTGATGTGGCAACCGCACCATGCGGTACCGATTACCTTATTTGTATTATACCATAAACTATTGAAAAGTAAACAAGGCAAAAAATAATCATTTTCGAATCAATGCATTTGTTTTAAATCAAGGAGTTCTATAAAATGGAGTTATCTAAAGAAGCAAAAAATAAGAGCAAACCAATAAACTCACGATCTGTAGGCAAAATAATCGCTCTGGTTATTTTGCTTAAATTTGTTTGCCTTATTGCCATTACAATTGGACCTGCTGATATAACATTGAGCCAAGCAGTGCGAATCTTGCTTTCACAAGTACCTGTTCTTGGTGGAAATATTGTATTGGATGGTATTAGCATTAGCCAGCAAACAATAGTCTTGGAGATTAGATTTCCACGAGTCCTATTGGCTGCCTTGGTAGGTATTGCTTTGGCAACAGCTGGAGCTACTTTCCAGGGATTGCTGAGAAACCCCATGGCTGACCCTTTTATTATAGGAGTATCATCAGGTGCTGCTTTAGGAGCAACTATAGCTATAATAACTGGTCTATCAGTAGTAGTTGGATATCTGGCTGTTCCATGGATGGCATTTGTTGGTGCTTTAATAAGTATTTATACAGTGTACTTTATAGCCAAGACCGGCAATAGGGTTCCTATTTATACACTACTTTTGGCAGGGGTTGCCTTAAGTTTTTTTATGAATGCAATCATGTCCTTTCTGATGGTTATTAACTCTGAAAATATGCAACAAATAGTATTCTGGCTCATGGGGAGTTTTTCAGGTAGACATTGGGGGCATGTACAAGTAGTGGCACCTATGATAATCATAGGCGTGATTATAATCAATTACTTTGCACGTGATCTTAATGTTATGCTTTTCGGAGACAATACAGCACAGCACCTAGGGATTAATGTAGAAAGAAGCAAAAAGTTGCTTTTAGGTTTAGCTGCATTTACTGCTGCGGCTGCTGTTTCAGTTAGTGGTACTATAGGGTTTGTAGGTCTTATTGTTCCTCATGCAGTACGCCTTGTAATAGGACCGGATCATAGGAATTTATTACCTTTATCAGCTTTGGTAGGTGGGATTTTTATGGTTCTGGCAGATACTGTTGCCAGAACTCTTATGGGCAGTGTGGAAATACCGGTTGGAGTAATAACTGCAATGCTTGGAGGACCTTTCTTCATTTATTTATTAAAAAGAAAGCAAAGGAATGAGTCTTAGTTATGGTGGATTTTGGTTCAGATATAAAAGTTAAAAGCCTCCATTTTGGATATGGCAAAAATATAACTATTAAAGATATTAACTTGGAGATTAAGCCCGGGAGTTTTCTATCTATAATTGGTCCAAATGGATCGGGCAAATCCACATTGCTTAAAAATATTTCTAAATCACTACTTCCACAGAAGGGTGATATAGAGCTTGATGCCACGAATATTCTTGCATTGAAGGCAAAGCAAATAGCACAAAAAATGGCGGTTGTTCCCCAGGATACCATAATTGAGTTTTCCTTTAGTGCTTATGAAACCGTGTTGATGGGTAGAACACCTTTTTTGGGAAGATTTGAAAATGAAGGACCAAAGGATTTTGCTTTGGCAAGATGGGCAATGGAAATAACTAATACGTGGCATTTGAGGGATAGAAATGTTGCAGAGATAAGTGGGGGAGAGAGGCAGAGGGTTGTTGTTGCCAGGGCTTTGGCTCAGGAGCCTAGGGTCATTCTCCTGGATGAACCGACAGCCCATCTTGATATTCAGCATCAGGTTGAGCTATTAGAATTGCTTCAGAGTCTTAATAGGACGACTGGTCTTACAGTAGTGACGGTACTTCATGATTTAAACTTGGCAGCTCAATTTAGTGAGGATATTGTGTTAATGGATAAAGGAGAGATTTTTGCAAAAGGTTCTCCTGAGCAAGTGTTAACCCCTGCTAATATCAGAAAGGTATATAGCATGGAAATTGCCATTACAGATAACCCTCTGACAGGTAGATTTAATGTAATACCTTTAGGGAGAACTAAATCAAGTTTCAAAGATGGTAAGGGTCTGCATGTTCATCTTATTTGTGGTGGTGGAACAGGGGTATTTATCTTGGATAGGCTTATTCAGCTTGGTTATCAAGTGAGCTGTGGAATATTAAATATTGGTGATACTGACTGGAGCAGGGCAAAAATGCTGGGGGTAGAAGTTGTGGAAGAGGCTCCCTTTGCACCTATCAGTGAAAAGAGTTTATCCATTGCCAGAGGACTAATGGATAGGGCAAACTGTATAGTTATTACTCCTATACCCTTTGGAAATGGTAACCTTTCTAACCTCCAATTAGCTGTAGAATCTTGTAAAGCGGGCAAGCCTGTCTTGATTATGGCGAATGAATTTGCAAAAAGAGATTTTACAGAGGGTGTAGCTGGAGCATTGATAGATGAAATGAAAAGATTGGGAGCTGTATTTATTGACACTTCCCAGGAGCTATTTGAGTTTTTGGAAGAAAAAATATAGATTTTCGGCAAATGAAACTGCTCAACTAATCTCCATAGTATGAGCAGTTTTTTTAACAAAAGAAATAAATTTTTTATAGATTTCCGGCAGATGCTTGAAATTTCGATATACAGCACTAATAGGCCTTTTAAATGACATGCCTTTGATGTCAATTTTAACTAATGAGCCACTTTTAAGTTCTTTTTCTACCGCATATTTAGACAGTATGGAGCATCCTGAGTTGCCTTCTACAATAGATTTAATAGTTTCCAAACTCCCAAGTTCAAGGAAGAATTTATTTTTGCTCAAGTCAATTCCAAGCTGTTTAAATTGCTGCTCTATAAAAAGACCAGTACTGGAAGTAGCCTCTCTTAAGATAAGCCTGTCATTTAGTATTTCTTCAGGTTCAATTCTCCTAGTATTAACCCACGGATGTATATTAGATACAACTAGAATCATTTCATCACAAAGAATCTCTTCAATGGTTAATTTATCACTCACATAGTGTCCTGCAATAAACCCCAAGTGAACTTGGTTATTAATAACCTTGGTTACCACATCATTATTATTTCCTACAAGTATAGCTGCATTAATGTATTCATAAATATTTTTAAATTCTTTAACTAAGGACGGTAAGATATATTGTCCCACGGTGGGGCTACCTACAATTTCTAATCTGGAATCAAAAATATTGCTGTGTAGACGAACCTCTTTTATGGTTTGCTCCCAGAGATCATTAATAAGGAGAGCATTTTTGTATAGGGTCTGACCAGCTATAGTAAGGGAAATCCCCTTATGATCACGTTTAAACAATTGAACCCCAATATATTCTTCAAGGCTGTGGATGCGTGCACTAATGGCTGGCTGAGTTATATGTAAAGCTTCAGCTGCCGCTGAAAAAGAGCCTTTTTCTACAACAGCAATAAATATTGAAAGACGAATATCATGCATAGATTTACATCCTTCCTCAGTAGCCATAATTTTCTAAATATGATAGCTACATTATAACATTTCTTACTATAAAAAGGGATATATAGTTTTATTTTTCAGATAAATTTTCGTACTAATTTCAGACAATTCTTTAGTACTAATTTGCTTTTTGTAGAAAAGAAAGGTAGCTTGTAAAAAATTTCACATAACTTTTATTTATGACCTAATAAAAAACCGTTGTTTTACGTCTTTAATGGCAGGATGTATACTAAAGCTAAACAATAGAAATTGCTTATGATTACTATTTAAAAAACTAATACATAGAAGAGGGAGAGTGATAAAACAGGAGATTAGGATATAAATGAGCAGTTGGTATTGAACGATGCTGCAGGTTCTTTGGGCTTTGCTACTAAAGTGGCGAATTAAAGCCTAAAAGGTTTTAATTGCAGAATAGTATAAGGGGTGAAACCATGATAGAAAGTCAAGCTGTTATCAAAAAATTAGTAGATAAAGCAAGAGCAGCACAACAGCAGGTAGCTAACTACACTCAGGAGCAGATTGATGAAGTTTGCCTGGCAGTTGGCTGGCAGGTGTACAATGATGAGAATATCTCAATAATAGCAAAAGATGCTGTTGAAGAGACACGAATGGGTGTATATGAAGATAAAATAAAAAAACTCAAGGGAAAAGTACTTGGGGTAATGAGAGACATTAAAGGTGCAAAAACCGTTGGTCTTATTGAACGTGATGAAGAAAAAGGCATCTCAAAATATGCAAAACCTGTTGGCGTAATAGGTGCATTAGCTCCTGTAACCAATCCTGAAGCTACTCCGGCCAGTAATGCATTAAGCATAATAAAAGGTAGAAACGCTGTAATATTTGCTCCTCATCCTACTGCAAAAAAATGCTCTACCCTTGTCGTAAATTATATGAGAGAAGGTCTAAAGAAGGTAGGTGCACCGGAGGATTTAATTCAAATTATTGAAGAGCCTTCTATTGAGCTTACTAACGAATTGATGAAACAAGTAGATCTTGTTTTGGCAACCGGCGGTAGTGCTATGGTTAAGGCGGCTTACTCAAGTGGAACTCCGGCATACGGCGTAGGACCAGGAAATTCTGTGCAGATTATTGCAGAAGATGCTGATATAGTGGATGCGGCTGCAAAGATTGCAATGAGCAAGCAATTTGACAACTCAACATCATGCTCATCAGAAAACTCTTTAATAGTCCATGAAAACCTTTATGATGCCTTTGTAGAGGAATTGAAGAAAAACAATGGATATTTATGTAATGCAGTTGAGAAAGAAAAGCTTAAAGCTTGGATGTGGGTGCCTAATAAGAAAGGTCAAGTAGGGCTAAATCCCGGAATTATTGCTCAGTCTGCAGTAAAAATTGCCAATGATGCCGGTTTTAAGGTAGATGAAAGTATTAAGATGCTAATGGTGGAAGGAACGCTGCCTGCACCGATTGAAAAATTTTCTCAAGAAAAAATTTCACCGGTTCTAACTATCTTTAAATATTCTACCTTTGAAGAAGCTTATAAAATTCTTACAGATCTAACTGACTTGGTAGGAACAGGCCATTCGTGTGGTATTCATACATTTAAAAGAGAATATGTAGAATTCCTAGCTGAAAACATGAAAACAAGCAGAATATTGGTAAGGCAGCCTCAAGCTCAAGGAAACGGTGGAAACTTCTTTAACGGAATGCCATCAACAACTACCCTTGGTTGTGGAACTTGGGGAGGGAATATAACAACTGAGAACATCAATTATCGTCATTTCCTTAATGTAACCTGGCTGTCAGAACCGCTAACTCCCACTAAACCTACAGATGAGGAAATGTGGGGAGATTTTTGGAAAAAGTATGGCATGTAGGGGCGAAAGCCTGTCCAATGATATTAAGTTAAACGATGGATTAATAATCGCCCCTACGGGTTTATGCATAATGCGGGATGTAGGGGTGGCTTGGAAAAATATAAAGATAATTAGGGGGAATAAAAAATGCCAAAAGTTAAAATGACACCAAGTGAAGCTATTGTAGAGCAATTGTTAGCAGAAGGAGTAGAGTATTGTGTTGGTATCGTGGGTTCAGCTTTTATGGATTTAATTGACTTGTTCCCAGCAGCAGGAATTGAATTTATTGCCGTAAGAGACGAGCATACAGCGGGTCACATGATGGATGCTTATGGAAGAATAACAGGTAAAGTTGGAGTATGTATAGGCCAAAATGGCCCTGGAATTACAAACCTTGTTACCAGTGTGGCAACAGCAAACCAAGCTCACACACCAATGTTAATATTAGGTCCATCAGCAGGTACACCAACAATTGGTTGGGACGGTTTCCAGGAATGTGACCAAGTACCCATTTTTAAACCAATAACAAAAGCATCCTTTGGTATACCACATCCAAGCAGAGCAGCAGACTCTGTTAGAACAGCATTTAGAATCATGCATGCGGATAGAGGACCAGTTTATTTAGATATTCCAAGAAACTATTTCTATGGTGAATTAGAAGATGAAATTCTACCACCGGAAAAATACCGTCCCACAATAAAATTTGTTCCTGATATAGAAATATTAAAGCAGGCTGCTAAAGTACTATCAGAAGCTAAAAATCCGGTAATCATATCAGGTAGAGGAGCAGTAGATGCAGACGCATTGGACGTAGTTGCAGAGCTGGCAAAATATTTGACAGCACCGGTAGCAGTATCATATTTGCATAATGATGCCTTCCCGGCAGATAATCCATTCTGGGTAGGACCAATAGGTTATATGGGTTCAAAAGCAGCCATGTATTCAGTAAAAGAAGCAGACGTAATCCTTGCAGTAGGAACAAGATTATCAGTATTTGGTACTCTGCCACAATACGACATTCCTTACTTCACAGGAGAACAAAAGATAATTCAGATCGAGATCAATCCTAAGCAAATTGGTAGAAGACATCCTGTAGAGGTTGGCATAGTAGGAGATGCTAAAATTGCATCCCAAGAATTATTAAATGTCTTAAAGAGCATGGCAGGAGAAAGACCAGTAGACCAGGCAAGAATGGCAAAAATCAAAGAAAAGCAAGCAGCTTGGGATAAAGAGATTTATGACTTGGCAATGGTAGATGGCAACCCAATTAACCCAAGAAGAGCATTGTATGAGATAAATAAATTTAAGCCTGCAGATACAATCATAACAACAGATATAGGAAACGTATCTTCAACAGCAAACAGTTACATGAGATTTACAAAGCCAAAAACCCATATAGCTTGTTTGACCTTTGGAAATACAGGCTTTGCCCTTCAAGCAGCATTAGGAGCAAAATTAGCAAAACCGGAGAGTTCGGTAATGGCGTTAGTTGGAGATGGAGCATGGGGAATGAGTTTCTATGAAATAATGACGGCTGTAGAGCGTAATTTACCTGTAATTGGCTGCGTATTCAACAACGGAGCATGGGCAGCAGAGAAGAAGAATCAGATAGAATTCTACAACAACAGATTTGTTGGTGCAGACATTCAAGCTCCAAGCTGGGCAATACTAGGTGAAGCAATGGGAGCAAAAGGCATCAGAGTTGATAAACCAGAGCAACTTGAGAGTGCATTAGCATTAGCATTCGAGACAGTTAAAACGACACCGGTAGTACTGGAGATCATGGTTGACGGAACACAACTTGCTCCACCATTTAGAAGAGATGCTTTAGCTTTACCAACTCGCTACCTGCCAAAATATGCCCATACTGATCACAGAAACTGGTAGGAAAGTCGGTCGTCATAAATCCAATGCTTAATTTAATACCTCCTTAAATTCAGAAATTAGGGGCCGGAAGTAGTTAACTAAAGCTCAATAATTTCGGCCCCAGATTTCTGATATCATAGTGAGTTAGTTTTTAGATGATAAAAAAATCAGAGGAGAATGAAACAATGAAACTTTATGAGTTTGAGGGTAAGTCTCTTTTTGCTGAAGAAGGTATTCCAATTCCACAGGGTTTTGTTGCCTACTCACCGGAAGAAGTGGAAAAAAACGCAGCTAATATTGATAAATCTGTAGTTATTAAATCTCAAATTCTTCAAGGTGGAAGAGGTAAGGCTGGAGGAATTAAATTTGCAAATATCCCTGGAGAAGCCAAGGAATTAAGTAAAGAGATATTTGGGATGAAGTTACATGATTATACAGTTGATAAAGTTTTAGTAGAAGAAAAACTAGATATTGTAAAAGAATACTACTTGTCAGTTACTATTGATGCAGAAAAAGGCAGTCCTCTTATAATGGCCAGTATGGCTGGTGGAGTAGATATTGAAGAAGTTGCTAAAGAAACTCCTGAAAAAATAGTAATGGAAACAGTAGATATTTTTAAGGGATTACTGCCCTATCAGGCACGTAGAATCGCCTATAAGATGGGGTTAACAGGTAAAGAAGCCTTTGATACAGCAGAAGTGATGCTTAAAATATACAATTTATTTAGAAAATATGATGCTGACCTCGTTGAGATAAATCCTTTGGTTGTTACAAGTGAAGGAACTATAGTTGCAGCGGATTCGAAAGTTAGTATTTATGATAATGCTTTATATCGTCAACCTAAATTTATCAAGACTAGGGATCACTATGATAGTGAAATAGAGTACGAGGCTTCACAAGTAGGACTAGGATATATTAAGCTTGGTGGTAATATTGGGCTTTGCTGTGCAGGGGCTGGTCTGACCATGATGACATTAGACCTTGTCCATTATTATGGCGGAAAAACTTCTAATTTCTTGGAATTTGGCGGTGCTCAATATAGAAATGCATATAATGCACTGGATCTGGTGTTAAGGGATCCGGAGGTTAAAGTTGTTTTAGTAAATGTTTTTGGGCTTATTGCCAGGGCTGATGTTATTGCTCAAGGTCTTGCAGAAGCCATAAAGGCATTACAGCCAAAGGTTCCTATTGTAGTTTCATTAAGAGGAACCGGTGAAGTAGAAGGGCATAAAACCTTGAAGGAAGAGATAGGACTTACAGCTTTTTGGAGTGCGGAAGAAGCTGTTAAGGAAGCAATTAGGTTAGGGGGGAACAATTAATGGCTATTCTATTATTTTCAGATACTAAGGTAATTGTTCAAGGCATAACCGGTAAGGAAGGTATGTTTTGGGCTGAGCGTATGTTGGAAAATAAAACAAATGTAGTGGCCGGTGTTACTCCCGGAAAAGAAGGACAGACAGCACTTGGCTTGCCGGTATACAATACAGTATGTTCTGCGGTGGAAAAACATGGAGCTGAGGCTTCAGTAGTATTTGTACCCCCACGTTTAACCAAGGATGCTGCTTTTGAAGCACTGAGTGCAGGTTTAAGGTTAGTAGTTTTACTTGCAGATGGTGTTCCTGTTCAGGATTGTATGGAAATCAGATCCTTTGCTAAGGAAAAAAATGCAGTTGTGTTGGGTCCCAATACTGCAGGTATGGTAACTCCGGGCCAGGGTATGCTTGGTTTTGTGCCGGTTTGGTTAGAGGATGTTTATAAGCCGGGCAAGATTGGATTTATCACAAAAAGCGGAAGCTTAACAAATGAAGTTGCATCTCATGTTGTAGCAGCAGGATTTGGTATATCCAGTTCTGTAGGGTTAGGTGGAGATCCTGTTCCATGTACAAGAACGGCTGAGGTTTTGAAGATGTTTGAAGCAGATCCAAATACTGAAGGTGTTGTTATAGTGGGTGAAATAGGCGGCAGTATGGAAGAAGAAGCTGCTGAACTGATGCAAAGCGGTGGATTTACTAAACCGTTAGTTGCTTATATTGCCGGATGCTCTGCACCTCCTGGGAGAAGTATGGGTCATGCAGGTGCAATAGTTACAATGGGTAAGGGAACTTATGACGGAAAAGCAAAAGCTATAACAGAAGCCGGAGGCCTTGTAGCTGCAAGACCGTCAGAGGCTGGTGAATTGCTCAAGAAAAAATTTGTCGAGCGTTATGGTAGAGAAAATTAAATGAGAACCCCGTGTATAGCTTTATATTAGTAGAAGATCTATTTTCACATAAAAGTGGGGTGAGGATTTTTAATGTTAGAGCATATACTTTATGGATTTGGTCAGTTGCTGGATCTAAGGATAATATTTTGGATAGTGATATCAGTTATAGGCGGTTCAATAGTTGGAGCTATGCCGGGAATCAGCCCGACAATGGCTGTTGCTCTGGTAGTTCCATTTACCTTTGTAATGAATCCTGTTGAAGGACTTCTTGTATTGGGAGGTATATTTGTAGGAGGAGTTTACGGTGGTTCAATCTCGGCGATTCTTTTGAACATTCCAGGAGCTCCTGCCAATATAGCTACTATTATTGACGGCTATCCAATGGCTAAAAAAGGGCAAGCCAGAAGGGCTCTGGTAGCGTCTGCAATAGCATCAGCTCATGGTGGTATGGTGGGTGCATTGGGTTTGATGCTATTTGCTCCATTATTGGCGGCCTTTGCACTGGGATTTGGAACTGCAGAAATATTCTGGGCAGCAATTTTTGGGTTGGTGATAATTGCAAGCCTGGGGACTGGCAAGGAGCTTATTAAAGGTTTGCTAAGTGGTGGCTTTGGTGTATGGCTTGGAATAATTGGCACATCGCCAACCACAGGTGACGGAAGATTTACCTTTGGACTAGATGCGTTATGGGGTGGTATAAGTCTCGTCCCTGCTATGGTTGGATTTTTTGCTTTTGCACAAGTGATGGTTTACTTTGAAGATGTTATGAGAAAAGGAGAACAGCAGGCAATTCAGGCTCATGGCCAAAAAGGAGACGTATGGGCCTTATATAAGGAAATGTGGAAAAAGCTCAAATCAGTGCAACTTATTGGAGCTATAGTAGGTTTAATTACGGGTCTTATGCCGGGCGTAGGTGGACAGGTAGGAGGAATTGTTGCTTATGACCAGGTGAAAAGATATTCAAAGAATCCAGAGGAGTTTGGCAAGGGCAGAATTGAGGGAGTTGTTGCACCGGAGTTTGCAAATAGTACAACAGTAGGTATGTCCCTTGTTCCCACTTTTACCCTGGGTATTCCAGGCAGCCCCACAGCAGCTGTATTGTTAGGAGGTCTTTTGATCCATGGCCTATGGCCGGGACCTACATTATTTACAGAAAATGCAGATATAGCCTATACTTTTATGGCCGGATTTTTTGTATCACAGATTGTCATATTATTTGCTGCAATATTGATACTAAAATATGCCGCCCATATCCTAAAAGTAAAGGAATATTATATGGGGCCAACAATTATTGCCTTATGCTTTTTTGGTGCCTTTGCAGTAAACAACAATTTCTTTGATGTTTATGTTATGTTGGCTTTAGGAGTAGTAGGATATTTCTTATTGAAGATAGGTATAACACCTATTGCTGCAGTATTAGGCTTGGTACTTGGTGCGATTGCAGAGCAAAACTTCCTATTAGGATATAGGATTGCCTCGGCTAGAGATATGGTATTCGAATTCTTCTTTATGCGGCCGATTTCCATGGTTATAATTGGGCTTATTATTCTTTTAATTGCCAGTACCATTTGGATGGAAAGAAGCAGAATGATCAAAGAAGCCAAAATGAAAAAAGAAAATCCAGAAATTGATAGCGTACCAAAATATAAAGGTATTTTCTCTGTTGACGCTATTATAGGTATGGTAGTAGTTGCAGTATCTATTGGAGTCTGGCAATTATATCTGGTTAATTTGCCTCGTGAAGCTGCAATGTTCCCGATAGCAGCATTTCAAATGATTGCAGTCGTAGGTGTTGTCCAGATAATTTATGCAACCAAGATTCAAAGTGACAGAGTAGGATGGATACCTTGGAGAATTATTGCAGAAGTATCCGTTGCTAGTATTATAGCTGCATCTATAATAAATTTTGTAGGTTTTTATACGACAATCTTCCTGCTAATGGTTTTTGTTGGTGCCAGAATGGTAGCAGCCAGTGGGAAAAATACTATGCAATATCTGCCCAAGATAATTCTATTCTCTATTGGAGCAATAACATTTTTGTACCTTGCATTTGGAGTATTATTATTCTTGCCAACACCAAGGGGAATACTATTCTAATAACAATGTCATTAAATATTTGTTGAAATGTTCACAAGAAATACTAACAAGCTCCTTGTTCTTGGTTTTAAAAAGAGAGGGGGTAGTAGATTACTTGTTGCGAGTATGGAACAACTGAAATGTTGTGTGAACAGAATAAAAAATTTAAGGAGGTTTGGTTTATGTTAAAAAGCAAATCATCAAAAGTGTTGATTATTGTTCTTGTTTTATTGTTAGCTGCTATGTTGGTAGTTGCTTGCGGCAATCAAGGTGGTCAGCAGCAGGGTACTCAGGGTGTTCAAGGAGTAACAGCAAGTGGAGAATTTCCTACAAGACCGGTACAATTGCTGGTTGCATTTAGTGCAGGAGCTGCAACAGATGTCCAGGCTCGTCCATTTACAACATACTTCAATGATGAATTTGGGCAGCCTATGGTCGTTATTAATGTTGCTGGTGCTGGTGGAATCACAGGATGGAATCAGTGGTCACAAGGACCTTCTGATGGATACAACTTGACTGTTTATAATTTGCCTCACATTATATCTCAAACATTGCTTGAGCCGACACTATTTTCCTGGGAAGAATTTGTTCCTGTTGGACATTGGTCATTTGATCCGGTAGTTCTTGGCGTGCATCCAGATAGTCCATTTAACTCACTTCAAGATGTAATTGATTATGCAGAGGCAAATCCCCTTGCTTTAACAGCCGGAACAGCAGGTCTATGGGTTGGACATCACTTGGCGATTTTGCAGTTGCAGATAGAAGCAGACATTGAGATAACTAACGTTCCCTTCCCGGGAGCAGCTGATGCTCAAGCGGCAATATTAGGTGGGCATATAGACTTAAACTTTGGTAACCTATCAGATATGTACAGATTAGGTGATCAAATCAAGGTATTAGCTATAGCATCACCAGAGCGTCATGAGTTCATGCCAAATGTACCTACATTTAGAGAGCAAGGATATGAGGTAATAATGAGTACGGATAGAGGAATCGCAGTAAAAGTAGGCACTCCTCAAGAAGTTATTGATCGTTTGGATGAAGGTTTCATGAATATAATGACTAATCCTGATTTCCTAGCGGACATGGAAAGATTAGGATCGCCTATGGGTGTTATGCCTGCTGCAGAAGCTTTGGAATTTCTCCATGAATCTGCAAGAAACGTAGAAGAAATCTTACGTGCAGTTGGTGAAATTGAATAATTACTTTTTGAAACTATAACTAAAAAATACTGCCGATAACCAATTGGTTATCGGCAGTATTTTTTTAACTAATCTGCAACTAAAATCTTTTAGGTTTTGGTTTGCCATTTTAGTGGTGACGGACAAAACCTGTGCAGTATTTATTGCTCTTCATCTGCGTCAATAGTGACTTCCCATTCCCAACGAAGAACATCAATGTAGAAAGCATTGTAAATTAGAATGTATTCATGAATATCTGCTGGGTCAATATCGAAAATCAATTCCCAGTATACATGTTCTCCATCAATCAAGCTTCCATCGGGTGCTATATCGAAAAGAGTGAGTGAATCGCTAATTATGCGTCTTTCCCAAGGGAAGTTGTTATACCAATCCATTGAGCTCATATAGCTTGCGAGCTCTTCTGTAGTACCCCTGAAAAGCATGGGGGATGATGTCCCGTCAACGTACCAACGGCGGGATTGGATGTTAGGGCTGTACGTTTGAACATGCAATTTCCCGTCAACTACTCCGATGCTTGAAATAAGTGTGTATTTTCCATCCAGACCCAAAGGAATGTTCAGACCTTGAGGTATAAGTACTTGTTGGTCTAAAAAGGGCATAGTTGGAGCACCTGTTGCATAGTCTGCAAGGTTGATGGCTACAGTACGATTTCCTTCTTCCAGTATAATACTCCACATTTGATCCAGTTGAAACAGTAGTTGTTTGCCCTCTACCGATTGTCCGAAGGTATGTTGGGCGTGTAACGTTATTTTGCCATTTTCATCACGGTGGATGGTTTCCAAGCGTCCGAAAGAACCCATCATCATTTCACGAGATAAATACCCATCTATGGGACGAAGAGAGTGCTCAAGAATGAAATCCGATCCATCTAAGCGGTTGCTCACCGTATCTTCCAATGTTACATACAAGTCAACAATATTCCCACTTACGCCTACAGCTACAATCTCTGCTTTTATACCGTCATATTGTACACTCTGACCTTCATCTGTAGTTGTAATGCCGATAGGGGTGAGTGTCTCAGCATGTTCTTGCCCAATAATGTTTGCAAGGCGTTCAAATGAGTCTGTAAATTGTGCAACTGCCACAGTTGTAAAAAACAAGCACGCTACTAATAATGTAGCTATAAAACCTTTTTTACCAATAACTCGTTTTTTCATTTTTGCCTCCACTCCTTTGGAGATATCAAAATTTGGCGTGTCTATTTTATTCAATGTGCTTAGAATAAGGCGTTCGTCTTGGTCATATTTTTTATCCATGTGCGTCCTCCAATCCTTGTTCGCGTAGTGCCTGTGCCAGTTTCTGCTTTGCTCGCAGATACCTTTGGCGAAGGGTGGCAGCACTAACATTATAAACTTGCACCATTTCATCATAGCTCATATCATCGATTAGCCTATTTATGACCAATGCTCTATCTTGTGGAGATATTTTACCTAGTGCTGTTTTGATTTCATCAGACATACCGTCATTCATACAGTAGGACTGTTTGGTAATATTTTTTTCCTCATCTAAGTAACGGTTGAGCCTCTTTCGCTTACGCAATATATCTATGCAATGGTTATAGGCGATTTTATAAAGCCATGGTGCCGGTTTGCCTGTTATTTGACCTTTCTTAAACGCCAGAAAAAATGTAGTTTGTACGGCATCCTGGGCTTCATGGTAGTCTCTAAGCAGTAAGTGGCAGTATCTCAAAATGGCTTGTCCATAGGTATCTATTAACTGTTCAATATCAAGCTGTGTTTCAGATACTGCCTGTGCTTTCATGACGATTTCCATCTCCTTCCTCCTTTCGGAATTTTTGTGAGCATGCTTACACTTTTACCACGAACAACTCATATATAATGTGACAGGTTATGTGAAATTTTTTGTAAATTTTTTTTATTATACAGGGTAAAAGGCGACAGTGAGAAGTTGCCGCCTTTTACTTTCGTGAATAGTATTAATAATTTCTCGTTCTTTTTGCCATAATATAAAGGATATGGTAAAAAATTTTTAAATCGTTAGGAGGAAGTTATTAATGGTATATTCACAGCCTGAAAATGTTAGCCCCGGTTTTAAATGTGCTAATTGTGGAACTATGTTTTCTTTGACTGAGCACAAATCGGGGGAATGTCCTGTTTGCGGTTATCATTGCAGTCCGGATAATTGTAATATTGTTGATGCATCAGATGAGGGCTATTAACATAGGTCTGATACCTGGCATCAGAAGTTCGATTTTGAGCAGGAGTTAAAATAATGAGCTTAGTATGTCCTTTATGTAATGGACTAAGAAATCTGCAGTTACATATTTGCCCTGACTGTGGGCATGATATGCAAGATCAAGGTAGGGTAAGGGAATTTTTTGGTCCATATAGTCCTTACGAAGAGTTGAGAGCAGTAAATAGCTTGGATGAAAAATGTGTGCATTTGATCAGCTGCCCAAGGTGCGGTAAAGACTTTAGGGTGAATATATGTCTAATAGAGGTCTAGTTGTACATTATCCTTTTCTCTTTGTATAGAGTCCCACCTTACTAAATCCCTTATCAAACTATTTTTTATTAACTTAGACCATGCCTTTTGCAATCCTTCTACATAACTGTTATTGAGGTGTGGTTTACTTTCTACTAAAGGACACCTATAGGGTAATTCAAGGGTTTCCCAGATTATTTGCAAGTCTCCATCCACTGTAAGATGAGGTGCCAGAGGGAAAGTTCTACACTGGATTGGGCGTTTTTCCCTAGGACAAGGCTTTAAACACTTAGCATAGTAAACAGGCTGAATCCAACTGGGAGGAAAATCATAATCCTGGGGGTTGTGTATCTCCCAGGATAACCAGTCCTTATCTGCAGATGTAAAGATTTTTTCTTCACCAGGCAACAAGTACATACCTGAATCATGGTCGGGAGTTTGGCAGCAAGCAGCATTACAAAGGGTCCCACAATCAACCTCAGACAAGGGACCAGGATTCAAAAGGGCATATATTTCTAGATAATCTTCTAATGTCAGTTCCAATTTAATTCTCCTTTGGAGTGAGAAAATGTCGTCAATTATAGATTCTGTACTATATTTCATAATTTTAGTAGGCTATCCGGGGATTTTTTTTGCAATGTTTCTTGAAGGAATCTCAATTCCTTTTCCCGGTACTTACTTTATCATATTTGCAGGATTTTTAGTAGCCGGAGGTTTGTTATCATTTTGGTCTGCCTTATTGGCCGGAGTTTTGGGTTTTACCATTGGTTCCATGGCACCTTTTTTATTGTCTTTTATTTGGGGTAAAAAATTACTAATTAAAATTGAAAAGATAAGCAGCAACTATCATAGAAAGATTTTACTAGGCCAGAAGTGGCTTGAAAAATATGGTCCAATGGTGGTTGTATTCAGTAGACCGCTTTTTTGTGGCAAATATGTATCCTATCTTGCCGGGATGGCAAAAATGTATCCGGTAAGGTATTTTTGTTATACCCTTATGGGAACCTATCTTTGGTGTGGGGGATTATTAGCTCTTGGTGTAGCTTTTGAAAATAATTGGCAGCTTCTAGTAACGTATTCATCAATTATTTTTCCAAGTGTGTTAACATTAGGTATAATGTATTATATTACTGTTCGTATCTATTATAAATTAAGGGTGTAGCTTAATGAAACAAAAAGAAAAGCTGGTGGATTTTTGCAAGAAGTTGGGATTTGATCTTGTTGGCATAGTAGCACCAGATTTATTGGATGAGCGATTAGAAGTTCTTTTGGACAGACACAAAAAAGGTTATAATTCTGACTTTGAAAACCAGGATATCAACTTGCGTACTTCACCTCATTTGCTATTACCAGGAGTCAGATCAATTCTTGTCCTTGGTCTGGGATATTATTCTGAGAATGATTTTAAAGATCCTGCGAAGGCTCAAGTTGCCAAGTATGCAAGGGGTAAGGATTATCATGTGGTTATGAAAGAAAAAATGGCACAGGTTGTTGAATTTTTAAAAACCGATCAAGAAGATTTTCAATATAAAATTTTTGTAGATAGTAGCCCTTTGCTTGAGAGATTTCTTGCAGAAAAAACAGGTTTAGGATGGGTAGGGCAAAATACTTGTTTTTATACTAAGGCCACAGGTTCTTGGATATTCCTTGGCGAGATTTTATTGACAATTGATCTTGAAACTTATAAGTCTAACAATGTCAATGACAGTTGTCATGATTGCTATATTTGTATCAAGGCATGTCCTACAGGAGCTTTGGAAGGTGGGTATGTCCTAAATCCTCATAAATGTTTGGCATATATTTCTCAGGCTAAAGGAGTTATTCCTAGAGAGCTGAGAGCATTGATGAAAGATAATCTTGTGGGTTGTGACATTTGCCAAGAGGTATGTCCAAATAACAGGGAAGTCACGTCTAGTGGTGGCAAGGATTTTAAATCCATAGATTTTCACAATATAGACATAAAGGATATACTATCTCATTCCAATGCTGACTTTAAAAAGCTATATGCCGAGGCTACATTTGCGTGGTGTGGAAAAAAAGTTTTACAAAGGAATGCTCTTGTTCTTCTTGGCAACCAAAAACAGCCTAATGCAGTTTTTTTGATAAAACCTTTTCTAAATCATCACGATTATAGAATGAGGATTCATGCTGTCTGGGCTCTGGGTCAGATTGGTGGCACGGGAGGCAGGTTGCTTCTTGAGAAAAAGATGGAAGAGGAAAAAAATATTGAAGTCCTTGATGAAATTAAAGATGCCTTAAATAAATAGACGGAGCTGGTGAGAACCAACTCCGTTTATTTTTTATTGAGACAGTACTGCAAAACATTGTGGATTGCTTATAAATGCTTTGTAAATAGGCTTATCTTTATCAATTACGCTGCTTAAAGGATGCTCGATGTTTGGGGCAGCCTTTATTTTTAGACCAACTGAGTTTTTGTATTCAGGATTTTTAATCCAATCCCCTTTGCCGTCCTCATTTTCTACATAGAAATAAGCAGCACCTGACTTTTCCATAAACGGTTCAGGACTAGAATCTATATTTGTTGCAGCTAAACTAGCAACAACCAGAAAATTATCCCCCGGATTGATGGTGATGTGGCCATAATTTGGAGGTATGTATACTTTATCACCGGTTTTAGCCTCTATGGCGATTACTTCTTCAACCTCATTATTGCGACCGTTTTTTTGTAATAAAAATATAGCTTCACCAGAAAGTACTTCACAGTATTCCGGGTATGATTCTTTGCCTGTATTTTTTAAAGGATGGAAATGGCCGGCAGTTTTTATAAACTCTTTTCCTATTTTCCCTGAACAAAGGACAGTTATATCATATCGTAAATTATATTCTTTAAAAGTTTCTTCATCCTGTTGGAAGCATATGTTTTTATACCTATAATACAATGGGTTTTCAGTGGGTTTTGCTCTATAGTAGTAGACTGGTAGTGCATCTTTTAGCCTACGAATTTCTGATTCACCTGGACTGATTATTCCTTCAGCAAAAACTAATTCGCCTTTATCTGTCAGAATAATGTCTGTACCAAATATCATTAACAAAGTCCTCCTTGGCAAATATTCTTTTTTGATAATTATATTATAAATTTGAGAATATTACAAAGAAAAACGAAAAAATACCATAGTATCCAACTTAGATTACTATCATCTGGAATGTTAATCTGCTATTAAAAAAGGATTTCAATTGTAGGCTATTATTAAAATACCCGCTACTTAATAATATTACTCATACCCTATAAAGGTCTACAGTATATTTTTTAAATTCATATCTTTCTTAGAGCAAAACCACTTACTTACTTATTTGCTGGCTAATATTTTGAAAGCTTCTCCTCACGCATATGTTGCAGAATTTGTCGAATTATAGTATGATTCTCATAGTAATATGACTGGGAAATAGCTAGAAAAAATACATAGAAATATCTCTGGGAGGGGATTACAGCTTATGGGATTCATTAAAGCATTTGCAGGTGCAATTGGAGGTACTTTTGCAGATCAGTGGAAGGATTTTATTTCGCCAAGGTCGGACGTTACTTCAACTACGGCAATTTTTGAGGGTGTTGCACAGGGTACTAATGCAGGCCGTGGCAGGAATACACAAGGATCACAAAATGTTATAACTAATGACAGTAAGATTATCGTGCCGGAAGGAACGGCACTCATTTCAATGCAAGATGGTGCCATAACAGGATTTATTGATGAACCAGGCGGATTTATTTATAAATCTGATGATATTAACTCCCGATCAATGTTTGCAGGGGATGGAATTTTAGAATCTACCATAAGTGTATCATGGGAACGCTTTAAATTTGGAGGGCAACCGGGTACTCAGCAACAGGTTTTTTATGTCAATTTAAAAGAAATCCCCAATAATCGCTTTGGTACGCAATCTGAAATTTATTGGGATGACGCTTTTTTAAATACTCAGGTGGGAGCTATTGCGAGAGGAACGTATACTTTAAAGATTGTTGATCCGATTTTGTTTATTAAAAACTTTGTACCTGCTAAATATTTACAGCCAGGAGCACCTTTGTTTGATTTTGCTGATATGGATAACGATGCTGGTGCACAACTTTTCAATGAAGTAGTCGGTAGCCTTTCGGCTGCTTTCTCCCATTATACAAATGATCCTAGCAGAGGACACCGTATGTCTCGAATCCAAGGAGATCAAATTGGATTTGCTCAGTCGTTATCACAAGCTGTGGAAGAAGGGTATAGCTGGAAAACAGACCGAGGGCTTGTAATAGAGAAAGTTGCTATCCAAGCAATTGAATACGATGAAGATACTAAGGCATTGCTGAGTGATGTGAAAAAAGCAGATGCTCTATCAGGTGCACGTGGCAATTCATTTATGCAGCAATCGGTAGCTCGTGGTATGCAAGCAGCCGGAGAAAACCCAAGTGGTGGTGGAGCTATGGGTATGGCCTTTATGGGTATGGGTGCCAATGCGGCAGCCGGAGCGATGAGCGGGTTGCAGCAACCTGTCCAAACGCCGCCACAACAGCCTGAACAACCTCAACAACCGGCCAGTGGGGATGATCCTATTGAAAAGCTAAAGCAACTTAAAGGATTGCTTGATGCAGGGATTATAACACAAGAAGACTTCGATAAAGCAAAGGATAAGATCTTAGGGGGATTAGGTTTATGATGAGCAATGATGATGCTCAAAAAACCAAAGGAGCATCTGATATTACAGTAGTTCAAACAAATGAGGGTGCAAAAGATGGACAAAACAAATGTCCAAAATGTGGAGGAACATGTATTGCACTTAATATAAGTTCGGCTGTACTAAGATGCAACTTTTGCCGACACGAATTTGAACCTATAAAAGCAGTCGGGCTGGATACAGATTTGAGTCAGCTGGAGGGCAAAATAATAGGCTCTGGTGCAATGAATATAGCTTCTGATGCAAAGGATATATTAACATTAAAATGTAGCAGCTGTGGTGCCGAAGTGGTAATTGATACAAATGAATCGGTTCAGGCAAGATGTCATTGGTGTAGAAATACTTTGTCAATTAACCAGCAAGTCCCAAATGGAAGTGTTCCGGATATGGTTTTGCCATTTGCTGTAACCAAAGAGGGTGCACAAAAAGAGATTGAAAAATTTGTTGAAAAAAGAACATTTTTTGCACATCCGGACTTTAAAGCTGAATTTTGCACAGAGAATATTATGGGGGTCTATTTGCCATATATGATAATCGACCTTAACTCCCATGTCTCTTTATCAGGCCAAGGAGAGCGTTTGATTAGAAGCTACACAGTTACTACAGGTAGCGGCAGAAATAAAACTACTACCACATATTATGATGCGGATTTATATAGTGTAGAGCGTACATTTGATTTGATAATTGACGGATTGCCAATTGCTTCAAGCTCAAAAAAGTTGGATCATCCATCCGATAGAACAAACAATATCATCAATGCCATAAAACCTTTCGATAGTGAAAACTGCCTTAAATGGGATGCCAATTATTTAAAAGGATTCGCATCTGAAAAGCGTGATACAAACATTGAGGATTTAGAAGATTCTCTTGAAACCAAAGCAAAAGATATTGCCAGACACTCCGCCAATAAAGTTATAACGGAATATGACAGAGGGGTAAAATGGGTAAAAGAAGAGTTGGACATAAAAGGTCAGCAATGGAAATCTGCCTATCTACCCATCTGGTTATATAGTTATCAACAAAAAGGTGGAAGTAACTTATTACATTACGTAGCTGTTAACGCCCGTACCCAAAAAACAATGGGAAGTGTACCGATAAACGTACCTAAGCTTTTGTTATATTCTCTTGGTGTACAAATATTAGGTATGATTATGGCGTTTTTCACAATGTTCTATGTTCTTTACGATACTGACCTTAGTGTTGTAGGTTTGGTATTCGCCTTGTCTGGATTTGCTTTTTATTACTATTATTACATGAAATATCGCAACACAGGTGCCAGATTTGAACATGAAACAGATACGAAAACCACAATGAATAATGTTCAAAAGCTAGATACATTGGTCAAGCGATTAACTCGTCTTAGAAACAGTGAAATGAGTGGGGCAAACAATTTAGACGTTAATTATAAGCCGGGGTCAGGCAGGAAACGTAGCTGAAAAGATTGACAAGCTGTGGAATGAGTTTTGTATGACCTAAAGAATATGACCTAAAGAAGAACCCTGTATCCTATGATACAGGGTTCTTCTTGTTCTTTTCATATCTTTCACGTTCGTGCTTTTTCAAATATTTTTTACGTAACCGTATGGAATCTGGTGTTAGCTCAACATATTCATCTGATTCTATGTAGGAAAGAGCCAGCTCTAGAGAGATATTACGTGGAACTTTAAGTTTTACAGTGTCTTCTTTTGTGGAGGAGCGTACATTAGTCAGAGCCTTTTCTTTACAGACATTAACAATAAGATCCTGTTCTCTGCTGTTTTCTCCAACTATCATACCTTCATAAACTGCTGCACCCGGCTTGATGAAAAGAGTACCCCTATCCTCCGCTGATAGGAGACCGTAGGTAGTAGCTGAGCCTGTTTCAAAAGATATAAGCACACCACGACTTCTGCTGGAAAATTCGCCTTGATAGGGCTTATAAGCATCAAAGCTTCTGTTGATAATTCCATAGCCTCGAGTATCAGTTAAAAATTCTGTCCTAAACCCTACAAGACCTCTGGTAGGTATGGAATATTCCAGGCGAACCTGCTCCCTTAGGTGAGTCATGTTCAGTAAGGTACCTTTTCGTATCCCTATTTTCTCCATGACAGCACCTGTATATTCTTCAGGTATATCTATAATAACATTTTCAAAGGGTTCACATTTAACCCCATCTATTTCTTTGGTGATTACCTGAGGTTTAGAAACTTGAAACTCAATGCCTTCTCTACGCATTGTTTCAATTAGAATTGCTAAGTGCAGCTCGCCTCTACCGGCAACTGAAAATACATCAGGGCTTGCTGTTTCCTCAACTCGTAGAGAAACGTCAGTTTCAACTTCCCTCATTAACCTTGCTCCCAGCTTTCGAGAAGTTACAGGTTCGCCTTCCTTGCCTGCAAATGGTGAATTATTAACAATAAAACTCATTTGCAGAGTAGGTTCATCTATTTTCAATAGAGGCAAAGGGTCACAGTGGTCTATATCACATAAAGTTTCACCTACGTTGATTTCAGCTATACCTGATAATGCTACAATTTCCCCGGCACTTACTTGCTCGACATCAACCCTTTTAAGACCTTCAAAAGAGAAAAGTTTGGTGATGCGATGGTTTTCAGTTTTTCCATCTTTTTTGACGACTATTATCGGGCTGCCCATTTTGATGGTGCCTCTGTTTACTTTCCCAATAGCAATCCTACCCAAGTAATCATTATAGTCAAGAAGTGTAACCTGCATTTGCAGGGGTTCGTCTTCCTTAGACTGAGGTGCAGGTATTTTATTGACGATAGTATCAAATAAAGGCTCCAAGCTTTCAATAAGGTTGTCTTTTTCAATACTGGATTTACCATCTAAACCCGAAGCGTAGACAACCGGGAAATCTAGCTGATCTTCATTTGCCCCCAAATCAATAAATAAATCTATTACCTCATCAATTACTTCATCTGGTCTAGCATTTTCTCTATCCATTTTATTAACAACAACTACCGGTACCAGATTTTGCTCCAGAGCCTTTTTCAAAACAAATCTTGTTTGGGGCATACATCCTTCAAAGGCATCTACTACAAGGAGCACTCCTTCTACCATTTTCATTATTCTTTCAACCTCGCCGCCGAAATCGGCATGCCCGGGGGTATCTAAAATGTTTATCTTGTACCCTTTGTATTGTATGGATGTGTTTTTGGCAAGGATTGTAATCCCTTTTTCTCGTTCAAGGTCGTTGGAATCCATGACCCTTTCTGCAACTTGTTCATTGCTCCTAAAAGCTCCAGAATGGGAAAGCATTGTATCTACTAGTGTAGTTTTACCATGGTCAACGTGTGCGATTATTGCTATGTTTCGTAAATTGTCTGCAGGCATTAAACTTCCTCCTTTGAGTGTCTTTCTTTGGTTCCAATTAGCTGTTTTAGTTCTGCAATCTCTTGTCTAAGCATTTTAATATCTTCTCCTAACATTTCCTTTTTGCGTTCATTTTCTTTGGCTTTTTCTTTGTCTTCTGCTGTAATATTGGCTTGTTGAACGTTGTTTACTATAACCCCAACAAAAAGGTTGATGACAACGAAGGTACCAACTAAAACAAAGCTTAAGAAATAAACCCAGGCCCAAGGAACTATTTCATTTAGGGGACGCATTACACCACTGGCCCAGGAATCTAAAGTTACTATCTGAAAAAGAGTTAAAAGAGATAAGTGTAATGCTCCAAAATATTCAGGGGAAACTTCTGAAAACAGGATAGTTCCCATAACAGCAAAAATATAAAAGATGATGCTCATTAAAAGCAAAATGTTGCCTAAAGCTGGTATTGTACTTAATAAAGCATTAACCAAGCGTTGAAGTGAAGGGATTATAGAGATTGCTCTTAATATTCGCAGGACTCTTATAATTCGTAGAACAGAGACAAAGTAAGCTCCTGCAAATATAAGGCTGCTTGCAACAATGATGAAATCAAAGTTGTTCCAGCCGTTCTTAAAGAAATTATATCGTGGTGACTTGGTAGCAATGATTCTAAGGGCAATTTCTATAGTGAAAATCCATAAAAAAATGCGTTCTACAGAGTGGAATAGAGACATATGTGGCTGATATATACTATTATAAGTTTCCATGCCAATTACAATGGCATTAACGAAAATGACAGTCATAATAAATTTTGTGAAATAAGGATGGTTTACTATAGAAGAAGCCCATCTATATATGTAACTGTTGTTTTCACTTTTGTCCATTTTACCCATTACCCCCTCAACTTTTGCTTTAGGGTAGCCTTAACCTTATTATTTTAACAAAAAACATCTCGGATGCCAAGTTTTCTTGTGAAATGTTTGGGTCAAATTGCATAAAGTAATAATAATTACTCAGGGATATTTTTTATGGGAGAGATTAATATGGGGAACTTTCGAATTAGCAAGGGGGAAACTAAAGAAACTGATCAAAATGCTGTGATCATTGCTATGATGGATGTATCGAGTAGTATGGATACTTATGAAAAATATTTTGCAAGGAGTTTTTTGGAGGAGATAACGAAGCTTTTGTGTGTATGTTACAAAAATGTTGAAGTAGTATTTTTAACACACTATATTGAGGCTAAAGAGGTTGGAGAAAAAGAATTTTTTACAAAAGGGGAAAGTGGAGGCACCAGATGCTCAAGTGTTTATGCTCTGGCTTTGGATATAATACATACCAGATATAGTCCATCTAAATACAATATCTATGCTTTTCATTTTTCTGATGGTGATAATCTTCCTTCTGATAATCGAAAGTGTCAGGAATTGTTGGGAGAATTGATCGCTACATGTAATTTAGTAGGATATGGAGAGATAGTTAATGCATATTATAGAAGTGGGAAATTAATGGATTTGTTTAAGCCTTTTGCTAATAATAAAAATTTCATACTGATGAGTATAAGAGGTACAAGGGATACATATCAGGTATTAAAGATATTTTCCGCAGAATAGTAATTAGTTAGAGCTTAAGCTCGTAAACGGTTGAAAATTGTAAAATCATGTGATATATTGAGCTGGAAGAGCAATCAAAAAGCAGAGCGGTTGGCTAATACCTTGTATTTTCGAAAAGAAAATAACCGCTCACTTTAGGAGGTAGCGGTTATTTTTTAATAGCACCTTCAAAAGTCAACCACTTTGCGATTGCTTTTTCTATCAATAATGTAGCATATACTGCCGGCATATTCAAGTTTTTTGAAAAGCTGAGCAATTATTACTTAAAGGAGCTGTTGCAAGTGGATAAAGCTTTTCCTGAAATTCGTCCGTATATAATGGATATCAGACCCTATGTGCCTGGTAAGTCAATAGAGCTGGTTCAAAAGGAATTTGGTTTGACAGATGTGATAAAACTGGCTTCCAATGAAAACCCCTTAGGTTCATCTCCAAAGGCTATCGAAGCTATGAAAGATAATGCTCACAAAATGTTTCTATATCCGGATGGTTACTGTACTGATTTAAGAAGTATGCTAGCTGAAGATTTGGGTGTTGAACAAAACCAGCTTATATTTGGCAATGGTTCTGATGAGGTAATTAAGCTTCTTGGTGAAACTTTTATTCATCCGGGAGATGAGGTAATAGTAGCAAACCCCAGCTTTTCCGAATATGATTTTGTATGTTTTTTGATGGGTGGTATTCTCAAGAAAGTATCTTTAACGAATCATACTCATGACCTGGAAAAAATGGCTGAGCAAATAACTGAAAAGACTAAAATGATATTCCTATGCAATCCAAATAATCCGACAGGTACTATTGTAACAAAAGAGGAAGTTGATAAATTTTTGATAAAGATTCCAGATACAGTAGTGGTTGTTTTTGATGAAGCTTACTATGAATATGTTGAGGCTAAATCTTATCCTCAATCCTTGGAATATCTGTATCAGGGAAGGGAAAATGTAGTTATTCTCAGGACATTTTCTAAGATACATGGTCTGGCAGGACTTAGAATAGGATATGGAATTGCTGCTCCTAAGATGATTCAGCTTTTAGAAAGAACTAGAGAACCTTTTAATGTTAATCTTATGGCTCAAAAGGCAGCTCTTGCCAGTCTGTTGGATAAGGAACATGTTCAAAAGAGCAGGGATGTTAATAGCAAAGGGCGAGATTTTTTGTATAAAGCCTTTGAAGAAATGGGGCTATCATATATTCCTACCCATGCCAATTTTGTTATGGTAGATTTGCAGAAAAGCTCTAAAGAAGTTTTCATTAAGTTACAAAAAAAGGGAGTTATTATTAGAACAGGTGATGTTTTTGGCATGGATACCTTTATCAGAGTCACAATAGGTACTGCTGAGGAAAATGAGAGATTTATCAACACTTTAAAGGAGGTACTTGCAAATCTCTAACAAATAGTCTTTAAATTACTCAAAATGTGTATAGATGGAAAATCTTAAAAAATTTATAAGGTTTTTTGAAAAATATTGAAGCTTTTGCTAAATTGTGCTATTATCAGGGTGTTTAGATATCCAAATATTTAATTGTCAGGAAGGAGATTAAAATGAATAAGTATTTAAAAACAAGTATTTTTGCTTTTTTGATGGTCTTTTTGATGTTGGTTTCAAGTACTGCAGCTTTTGCTAATTCAGGAGAATACATAGTAAAAGGACAAACAGGTGTGAATGTGTCGGAATTGGTTGTTGCTATGAATACACCTGTAGCTCTTAGTAGCGTAGCAGCTACAACTGTAAGTGCTAATGTATATACTACTCATATAACAGGTAGCACTACTAATATTCCTAGAGGGACTACGCGTGAATTTACAGCCCAAATACGACAAGGGGGGACTAACCTTAACCCTCAACCAACTATTACTTGGACTTCTTCAGCAACTTCGGGTGGTAATGCTGTAGCAGGAGCTGGGAGTTGGATTAGTTCAAATGGAGTACTTACTGTACCTGCTAATGCTCCTGTGAATGCAATTATTACTATAAATGCCACCGCAACTAATTCTAACATTGCTATCGCTACACTAACTGTTGTATCAGCTACAGAGGCTACAATTACTTTTAATTTGGTTCCTAATATGAATATAACAGTTGATAACCAAAGTTATACAAATCTTAATAGATTTACTCGAACAGGAATAGTAGGTACTAATTTTGGTACTCTACCCAGTGTAAGTCGTAATAACTTCAACTTAGAAGGATGGTTTATAGATGGTGATATTAGAGATCGATTTACTAATACCACCCAGGTAACTGGCAATACATCTGTAACTGCCCTATGGATTCCAACAGGTACTACTCGTACTATTACATTTAACCCCAATGGTGGTACATGGAGGAATGGAGCTTGGCCTGGCAACCTTAGTGCCAGTGGCGGTGGTACAGCTAATCGCCAAATAATTGTTGCTAACAATGGTAGTTTGGCCGGTAGAGGTTTTAGTGGCAATGCTACAGCTGCCTTTGAAAATATGAATATGCTTCCTACTCGTACAGGTTTTGACTTTGACGGCTGGGAGTTTGATGATGGCGATATATTGCATATAAACGATACATTTAGTGCAAATACTACAGTAAGAGCACGCTGGGTATCCAGAAACGCTATTACTCTTACCTTTAATCCTCAAGGAGGTACTTGGTCAGGTGGTACTGTTACTGGCACCGGAAATAGAACTTATCAATTGCCTCGTAGTAGCAGCTTTAATTCAGAGTATGGTTCTAATGGCCTGAACAATCGTGTAGGTACTGTTACTCGTACCGGTTATACTTTTAATGGTTGGGTGATCGGTAACACCAGTAATAGTTTTAATAACTCAACTGTAGTAAATCCATCAGGCAATGCCACTACTATGACTATTAATGCAACTTGGACACGTATAGGTGGTCCGGAGATACCAAATCCGCCACAGCCACCACAACCGCCTTCTGGTACACAATTTAGAGATGTGCCGAATAATGCTTGGTTTGCAAGCTATGTAAATACAGTGGTTACACGCAATCTTTTCCATGGTGTAGGAGACGGTCTTTTTGCTCCTAACCAAAGCATGACCAGAGCTATGTTTGTTCAAGTAATCTTTAATATGGCAGGGCAGCCTGCCGGTACTACTACTGCTTCCTTTGTAGATGTACCTGCCAATGCATGGTTTGCACAGCCTGTGAACTGGGCTTCTAACCAGGGTATCGTTGCAGGTGTAGGGCCTAACACTTTTGCACCTAACACACCTATCACTAGAGAGCAAATGGCAGTTATGTTAGTGCGTCATGCGGAAGTTATGAACATAGATCTACCTGTAGGTGCACCTATTACCTTTACGGATCAAGGATCTATATCACCATGGGCACGTAGTGCAGTAGATGCTGTATCTGCTGCAGGTATTGTTTCAGGGCGAGAAGGTGGGAACTTTGCACCACAAGCTACAGCTACTCGTGCAGAGGTTGCAGCAATATTCGCCAGATACTTACAAGTCACTGGACGATAAATATACAAGAAATAGGGAAAAACTATAAAAAAGGTATTGCCATAGATTAAGTAAGTGTGCTATACTTTCATAAAATATATTGAAAAAGTGATGATAGAGAAAAGTAAGTAAAGCTTATATTCTTACAGGGAGAAAGTGCCATTGACTGGAAGCACTTTTAGAAGATAGTTTACTGAAGTTCCCTCTTGAGCTGTAGGGTGAAACTGCAATTGCAGCAAGTAGTCCAAACCGGAATCCTCTGACGTTATTATAGAGGCCTATCTAGGGTTTAAGAAACTCTGTATAGGAATTACGAGGTGGCTGAATAAGTTTTTTCAGCTACTAGGGTGGTACCGCGATAAGTAAAGCTTTTCGTCCCTAGATGGGGATGAAAAGCTTTTTTTTATTTGCCAAAATAACACAAAAGGAAGTGTGTGTATGGATATAATTGCAAGGCTCGAAAGTATTGTAGGCAAAGATAATGTGTTAACTAAATATGAGGATAAATATTGTTATACTTACGATGCCTCAGCTATTTCAGGAGGTAAAGAGCAGGTTCCTTTGGCAGTTGTCTTTCCGGCAGATGCCAAAGAAGTATCAGAGGTACTCAAACTTTCTAATGAGGAAAAAGTACCTGTTATACCCAGAGGCAAGGGAACCAATGTCAGTGGTGGCTCTATTTCATTGGCTGGTTCAATAATCATGGTTCTGACTAAGATGGATAAGATAATCTCCATAGACAAGAAAAATATGATAGCTATCCTTGAACCTGGTGTGATAACAGGGGAATTTCAAAATCAAGTGGAGCAGATGGGGCTGTTTTATCCACCTGATCCGGCAAGCAAAAACTTTTCTACCATTGGCGGTAATGTTGCCGAATGTGCCGGTGGCCCAAGGGGTGCCAAATATGGTGTTACCAGAGATTATGTATTGGGTCTTGAGGTAGTTCTTCCCACCGGGGAAATAGTAAAAACCGGAGCACAAACCATGAAAAGTGTTGCAGGCTATGATTTAACAAGGCTTTTTGTTGGCTCTGAGGGGACTTTGTGTGTTATTACCAAAATTATAGTGAAGCTGATCCCCTTACCGGAAGGGAAAAAGACCATGTTGGCGATCTTTGATGATATGTATAAAGCTTCGGAAACAGTAGCCGAAGTCTTTATGGCGGGAGTGGTGCCAACAACAATGGAGCTTTTGGATAATATCTATATCAAAAGCATAGAAGACTACATGAAAATTGGATTGCCCGTTGAAGCAGATGCTGTTTTGCTTATTGAAGTGGATGGTGATAATGAAGTGCTGGATAAGCACATAAACATAATTTCTGAAATCTGCAAAAAACAGGGTGCATCCCAAGTGAAAATTGCCAAGGATACAAAGGAAGCTGATGAGTTATGGACAGCCAGACGAGCGGCCTTTGCAGCTGTTTCAAAGGTAAGGCCTACTATTATTGGTGAAGATGCTACAGTTCCTAGGGATAAAATACCTGCAGCTGTTCAGAAGATCAGGGAAATTGCCGATAAATATAACATTATAATTGCTGTTTTGGGTCATGCAGGTGATGGTAATTTACATGCGACTATCTTGACTGATGAACGTGATGCTGAGGAAATGGGGCGGGTTGAGCTGGCTGCAGATGAGTTGTTCCCTGCTATGTTGGAAATGGGAGGAACACTAACAGGAGAGCACGGAATAGGTAGGGTCAAAAGTAAATACCTACCTATGGAAGTGGGGGCCGAAGGTATTGCTCTAATGAAAACCATTAAGAAAGCTTTAGATCCAAATAACATACTAAATCCTTCCCAAATGCTAGGAGAGTGAACAGATGGTTAAGGAATTAGAAAGTGAAGTTATACGGTGTATTAAATGTGGAGCTTGTCAGTCAGTTTGTCCAATATATAAGGAATTGAAAACAGAAGCCAGCGTAGCAAGGGGAAAGCTTGGCCTTATCAGGGCGGTTATCAAAGGTGACGTGGATATGACTGAAAACCTTTCAGAGAAAATGTACTGTTGCCTTTTGTGTAAAGCGTGTGTGGAAAGCTGTCCCAGTGGTGTCAAGGTAGATACTTTAGTAGTAAAGGCAAGAAGTGAACTTGTTAATAGGAGAGGGCTGCCTCCGATAAAGAAGGCAATTTTTAAGCTGGGTCTAAAAAATCCAAAACTATTTAACTTGGGTTTAAGTATGGGATCTATATTTCAAAGTGTGCTATTTAAAAAGAGCAATAATGGCCAAGGTATGTTGCCAAGGATACCCATGGGGCTGGATAAACGCAGGGTGCTAAAACCTTTAGCCGGTAAATCATTTAGAGCAAACAGTCCGGCAAAAGTAGAAGTTTCAGATGCCAAGGCTACAGTAGCATTTTTTACCGGATGCATGATAAATTATGTTTATCCTGGGATTGGAGAAGCGGTAGTAAAAGTTCTTAATAAGAGCAAAGTAAATGTATTGATCCCCTCCAATCAGCACTGTTGTGGTACACCTGTTTATACAAGTGGTGATGTTGAGACTGCAAGGTTGTTGATAAAGCAGACGATAGATACTTTTTATGATTTAAAGGTAGATGCCATAATAACAGCATGTGGGTCTTGCGGTCTTTCCCTTAAAAAAGAGTATTTAGAGTATCTAAAAGATGAGCCTGAATATCTGGAAAAGGCCAGGATTGTAAGTCAAAAGACCGTTGATTTTTCAAAGTTTATGATGGATATAGGTTTGGATATTGACTTAAAAGAATTAAACAATACTGTCACGTATCATGACCCTTGTCATTTAGCAAGGGGGCAGGGGGTTAAAAGTGAACCTCGTCAGCTTATATCCCATATACCCGGTCTTAATTTTAGAGAAATGAAAAACCCTGGCTATTGTTGTGGTAGTGCAGGAAGCTTTAGCCTAAGCCATTATGATTTATCCATGAAGATAAACACCAAGAAAATAGAGGATATTGCTTATACTGGTGCCGATACTCTTGTCACAGGCTGTCCAGCTTGTATGATGCAGATTAATGATGGTTTGGTACAAAAGGGCTTGGATATAAAGGTTATGCATACGGCAGAGCTGTTGGCAGAAGCAGTGGAATAGCGAAGACGGTTGATTTACCCTGTGTGCAATGGTATTAAGTTTGCCAGGATGCATTAATAATGCGTCCCCTACGGGGAATCATGTACATTTTGGTGTGTAGGGGCGGTTATTAACCGCCCGCATACTTCCTGAATATTAACATATTATTTTTTAAAAATTTAATTGGAATGAGGTGAGAAAGTTAATGTTAAATTTATCAGTGCCTTATGGTAAAAGCGAAAAACATTTTAATCTTCCAGAGGAAGTGGAAATCAATTATATAAATGCTAATCCTTTAATGCCAATTAAAGATTTTAAAAAATACATCCTTCATAAACTTGAGCATCCCAAAGGCAGCAAACCTTTTAAAGAAATTTTTAAAAAAGGTGAAAAAGTGGCTATAGTTGTTAGTGATGTAACACGGTTATGGGTTCGCAGCTATGATTTTTTACCAGTGCTAATAGATGAACTTAACAGGCTAGGTATACCCGATGAAGATATATCTATTGTTATGTCTACCGGTGACCATAGAGAGCAGTCCAAGGAAGAGCATAGGCTCATAGTAGGAGAAGAAATCTTAGAGCGGATTAAAATCTTTGACCATGACTGTTTTGCTGATGATCTTGCATTTCTTGGTATAACCAGCAGGGGTGTAAATGTCTACCTCAATGGCCGGGTTCATGAAGCAGACAGGGTTATTATTACTGGTGGTATTTGCTATCACCTGTTGGCTGGATTTGGAGGGGGCAGAAAGAGTTTGGCACCCGGCGTAAGTGGCTATAAGACTATTCAAGAAAACCATGGTTTGGCGATAAAAGCAGAGCCGGGACAGATTGGTACAGGAATATTAGACGGTAATCCTGTTGCCGAGGATATGGATGAAGCAGCAGCCATGGCAGGGCCGGACTTTCTTCTTAATGTGGTTGTAAATGAAAAAAAGGAGTTCATAGGTATTGTAGCAGGTCATTGGAGAGATGCTCATCTGGAAGGTACAAAGATTGTGGAAGAGGCTTTTGGGATTCCAATAGCCCAAAAGGCAGATGTGGTGATAGCAAGCAGTGGCGGGTATCCAAAGGATATGCAGCTTTATCAATCCATTAAAACCCTGGATAACGCATATTATGCAGTAAAAAATGGTGGTAATATCATCCTTGTAAGTGAGTGTTATGATGGACCTGGGCCGGAGTCTTATCTATCTTGGTTCAAGTATAACAGCTATGAAACAATGGCCAAAGCACTTTATGAAGGTTTTACTATGCCGGGTTTTGTTGCTTTAAGAACTGCAGAGATAATGCTAAATAAGACTGTTTATCTGGTAAGTTCTTTGGAACGAGAAGTTGTTGAGGAGGTAGGGATGATACCTGTTGATTCTATTGATGAAGCATTAGAAATAATCAATGAAAAGCAGCAGATAGAATCTGTACACATTATGCCTCACGGTTCAATAACCTATCCTATTATTAAAATCCAGAAATCATAAGCTAAGTGGGTTATTGATAATAAATCCAAGGTTGGACACTGGGTGTTATAAATATAGCATTTATAAGTATTATTAAAATTGAGAAATGGAGGGCAAGATGATGAGTGGTTTAATGGATTTAATAAGTATACCGTTAATAATTGTGGTATTATACCTTGTAATTTTATATGGATTAACATGGTATTCTACTAAGCTAAACAAAGGAGGAATGTCAGGTTTTTTACTTGCTGGCAGGGGTTTTCCCACATCTATTGTGGCAGTAATGGTACCTGGTATGGCAGTCGGTGGGGCTGCTACTGTAGGTGTAGCTCAAAATGCATTTATGCATGGTATGGCAGCCGCTTGGTTTACTGCTGCTTGGGCACTGGGAGCTCTTTTGGTTGGATTAGTGGTAGCAGAAAAATACCGAAATCTGGAATGTGCAACTGTTCCTGAATTATTTGAAAGATACTTTGATGTTCCGGGTCGATTAATTGCAGTATTAGGGCAAATTATTATTCAAATGACTATCACAGCCCTGCAATTTGTTGCAGGCGGAGCAATACTTGCAGCCCTTTTACCGGAAATATTTACGATGCAATCAGGAATGTTATTTAGTGCATTTGTATTTGTTGGTATTGCACTTGTTGGGGGATACTGGGCAGCCGGTCTCACAAATCTTGTTAATGTGGTTATTATTTACTTTGGTATAATTTTTGCGACAATATTAGCCGTTGTGGGTATTGGTGGTATGTCTGCGTTGGCAGTTCAATTGCCAACTCCAGATCATGCCGGGTGGTTTACACCTTTTGGAGGACTTGGTATGGCATTTATCATTGCCTGGTTTTTAGTCATGACTACCCAAGCTTTTTCCACGCAGGGTGTTGTACAGATAGCTTTTGCTGCCAAAGACGGAAAAACTGCAAGAAGAGGATTCATTATTTCTTCTATCCTTATCTTACCGGCAGGCATTTTCTGTGCGATTTTGGGACTTGTCGCTGTTGTAAAGTTTCCTGACATACTTCCGGCTATGGCACTGCCAATGGTTGTTATGGAGCTAAATCCTTATGCTGCCGGCTTAGCCTTGGCAGCTTTATGGGCGGCAGACTTATCAACAGCGGTGGGATTACTTCTTGGAAGTTCTGCTCTGGTTGTAAATGATATCTGGAAAAGGTTTGTTAGGCAGGATATTTCCCAGAGAGAACAGCTAATAGTATCAAGGGTAACAATTGTTTTGATTAGTATAGTAACATATCTGCTTGCAACAAATGTTCTGGGGATTATCCAAACATTAATGATTGGTCTTACTTTAACGACCTCATATACTATTGTACTTTTATTTTCTCTGTTTGCACCACAGTATTGCAAGAGAGGTTCTGCTTTCTGGACGATTTTGGTCGGTATTATTTACTTAGCATTCTGGCAGTTGTATCCTCATGGAATACCCTTACATCCAATTTATTTAGCTTGGCCGGTAGGATTGATAACATTCTTTATTGTTTACTTTGTTGATAAGAGACCTTCTAAAATACCAATGTCTAGCAAATAATAGTAATAAAATCCTCTTTCCATGGATAAACATGTATTAGTAGAAAATGTTTAGTGAAGGAGGATTTTTTTTGTTAATTAAATCAAGCAAAGGAAAAGTTTTTGTAATTCTTTTTGTTGTATCTATTATGTTTTTTCTTAGTGGGTGTGGTCCAAATAGAGATGATGGTGGAGAGCCAACTATAACAATTGAGATCCCACAAGAAAATCAGTTCCAGGAAGTCCCTATGATTACAGAAGAACCAGCTCAAGATCCAGGAGAAGTCATAACTGTCCTGCTGTGGTTTAGTGATAGCCAAGGGCAAACACTTATAGTTGAAGAAAGAGAGATTAGTAGGCTTGAAGGAATTGCAAGGGAAACTATCAATGAGTTGGTCAATGGGCCGGGCATGGACAGTACTCTTTTACCAACTATCCCAGTCGGAACAATATTAAGAGATATTAATGTAAGAAGTGATGGGTTGGTTATTGTAGATTTTTCAAGAGAGTTGGTAGCTAACCATATAGGTGGAACAACTGCTGAAACCTTGACCGTTTATTCAATAGTTAATACACTTACTCAATTCCCAGCAGTTGATAGAGTTCAATTTTTGGTTGAAGGTCAATATATTGAGAGTCTGGCAGGTCATATGGATCTTAGTCAGGCTATTTCTTCAAGTCTAGAATATAGACCTTGATCAATGTAAATATAATGTTTTTTATAGAAGTGGCCTTGTGCGACCAATGTTATTAAGTTAAACGGGACGCATTGATAATTGCCCCTACAAGAGGATCATGCATAATTCGGAGTGTAGGGGCGGTTATTAACCGCCCGCACATTCTGCATTGCAATCGATCTTCTTTAGCTTAATGACATTTACGTGTGGCCAAAATGTCTTCGCTCTAACACCGGCAAATTAGCCGGTTTTTCTTTTTACGTCCTCCCTTTTGGCTTAACTTTCCAGACAGATAAAGAAAAAAATTGCAGGAAATGCCTATAAAATGACGAAACAAGTTAGGTATTGTCTATAAAAGGTGCAACAAATGTAGTAGAATATACGTCTATAGCTAGAGGGAGTGATGCTAAATTGGAAAAAAAAGTGTTATATAAGTATGTTACATATGTATTAGTTTTGGCTATGTTGATAACTTTAATGGTGCCGGCTAGTGTATCCGCAAACGCAGCACCTGGAAGTAATATAGGTATAATGGTAGATGGTAGAAATGTAAATCTTGATGTGGCACCCTTTACTGATGCCCAAAATAGAACAATGGTTCCTATTAGTTTTATTAGAGATGAGCTTGGTGCTCAAGTAGACTGGGCACCATTAGAGCAAAGGGTGACCATAAGGTATCAGGGGCAGGAAATTGTGCTCTGGATTGGCAGTCGAGATGCATGGGTAAATGGTAATACTGTGACAATGGATACACAGGCAATATTGGTTGACCAAAGAACAATGGTTCCTGTAAGGTTTATTGGTGGACATTTTGGGATTGATGTAGACTGGCAACCCGCCAATAGAATGGTAGTAATTACTACTACAACTACAGATATTGGAGCTGATCAGTCTCAGGGAAATATTGCTGTTGTTACAACTGACAATATAAATGTACGTTCAGGTCCCGGTACAGGATTTTCAGTTGTTGGACAAGTTTTCCAAGGTGATGAATTTAGAATAATAAGTTCGGCAAGTGATAATGAAAGAAGATTATGGCATGAGGTAACATTAAACAATGGAAGTGTAGGCTGGATTGCCGGGTGGTTAGTTACTTTGAGTGATGATAATTCTCCTTCGCAAGGAGATAGTCCCGGCTTAACTGGTGATGAAAGACGAGTAGCTATTGTAACCGGAAGTGTTGTAAACCTTCGCAGGGGACCGGGGACTTCTTATGATATACTTAGTACAACAAGAAGTGGAGATATGTTGGAAGTTGTAAATGAATCCACTGGCTGGCATTATGTTAGAACTGTTAATGGAACCCAAGGATGGATAAGTGGTCAGCATGTATCTATTCAGACTATTAGGGATGATAGACGTTCTCATCAAACCGCATCCCGTGGTGCAGGAAGGGTAGTATCTTTTAACAATAACCTAGGTTTTCCAGATTCAGCATTGATTGGCCTAGAGTATGAAGAGCAGGATGAAGCTTTCTTTATAACATTAACAGGGAACAGAGGGATGTCATATAGTATCATGTATCTTGACAATCCATATAGAATTGTTATTGATGTTCAAGGTGTTACAGTAGATTTACCACAAGAAGCGGAAAACATACCTCTTAACAATAACTTTGTTAATAGAATCAGAGTAAGCCAGTTTTCAGAAGATGTTGGCAGGATAGTATTAGAGCTAAGAGAGCCGATTGTCATAAGAGAACTTAGCAGACAGGGTGATAGTGAGCTTACTTTTCTGTTTCAGAGAACTTCAATAGTTGGAAAGCTTATAGTAATAGATCCAGGCCATGGCACTATCAGGGATACTGGACGACCTGACCCCGGAGTTGTTGGTCAGACTGGCCTGACTGAAAAAGAGACAGTAATGGATATAGCTAACAGGTTGGCTGATATTTTAAGAGAAAAGGGAGCAGAAGTGGCATTGACAAGGACTGGACCTACTAATATGAATCTTCAGGAAAGGGCACCCTTTGCCAATGCTCTTGGTGCTGACTTGTTTGTTAGTATACATACTGATGGCAATGTAAATCGTGATATTGGTGGAACAACTACATTCTTTTACGCTCCAGCTGATAATCCAATGCTAGGTCCTCAGCGTTTTCAAAGAGCCAGACTTGCTCATTTGGTGCAAGATTCCATGGTGGCACACGGGGGAAGGCAGGATAGAGGTGTTCAGCAAAGGCGTTACGTAGTACTAAGATACACTAATATGCCTTCTATATTGGTAGAAACAGCTTTTATGTCAAATCCGACTGAGGAACAGCTTTTAGCTGACCCTGAGTTTAGACAAAGAATAGCTAGGGGCATTGCGGAAGGAATAGAAAGATATTTTAATTAATGATACTGACAAGGCAGAGGGGCAAATACTTCCCCTGTCTTGTTTTTTTATAGTTCATGTATGTGTATATACTATGGTGAAAAAATGAATTTATAATTGTCAATTGCTCATTGGTCTATTGACATAGGTTTTCTAAATGCTAAAATGGTTTATACTAAGTACGTAAAACATTTCATGTTTTTAAACGTGAAATAGTGTTGCTAATTTATTATTTAAGGATATAAAGTAATATTAGGCTTATTTACATTTCTCATACAGGAAGAGAGGCGTTATTTCCTTGCTAGATAATAAATACATAGGTGTATTTGATTCTGGATTAGGCGGATTGTCAGTAGTTGAAAAAATATTTATAAAAATACCCCAGGCTAAAATAATATATTTTGGAGATACTGCCAGGGTTCCCTATGGAAGTAAAACTGCAGAAGAGTTAATAAATTTTGCAGATGAGATTACCCATTTTTTATTGAATAAAGATTGTGAGGTAATTGTTGATGCATGTAATAGTACATCTGCAGTAGCACTGGGTTTTCTGCAGCAAAAGTATTCCAAACCTATAATTGGTGTAATTGAGCCGGGAGTTAGAGCGGCATTAGATATAACTAAAAATGGCTGTATTGGTGTAATTGCTACAGAGGCGACTGTAAAAAGTGGTGCACACAAAAAAGTAGCTCAGGAATTAGAGCCTGGTACAACAATTATTTCCCAGGCATGCCCCGACTTTGTGTTTCTTGTAGAAACTGGAGAAGTAACAGGGGAGAGAGCGTTAAGCATAGTTAAAAGGACTCTTGAGCCTCTTAAAAATACAAATATTGATACCCTAATACTGGGATGTACACATTATCCATATTTATCAGAGCTGGTGAAAGAAGTAATTGGTGAAGATGTAACTCTTGTTAACCCTGCCTATGAAACAGCTAAAGAAACGGCAAAATACTTCTTGGGAAAAGTTCAGGGAGAGTGTTTAAAAATGAAAGAAGAAGATCATGAATTTTATGTTTCTGGTAGTCCGGATCATTTTCAAAGGATAGGTGAAATTCTAATGGGAGAAAAGCTGCCAGTAGTTAAGAAGGTGGATTAATGAAAATAATTGCTGGTAAGTTGGAGGATAATAACAATGAAGTTTATTGTGGCATCGGATTCTTTTAAAGGAAGCATCTCAGTCATTGAGGCTGCTTTAGCTATGGAATAAGGGATTAAAAAAGGGTATTTGCAGATAGTGAAGTTATTAAAATACCCCTTGAAGGAGTAGTGATTGAAATTTTAGGAGGAATAAATTTGCTAAGAGATGACGGGCGAACTGTAGACCAACTTCGCAATGTTAAAATAACCAGAAATTATAATAAATTTGCTGAAGGTTCAGTACTGATGGAAATGGGAGATACAAAAGTAATATGTACAGTAACAGTTGAAGAGAAAATTCCCCCTTTTCTAAAAGGTGAGAATAAAGGTTGGATTTCGGCTGAGTACTCAATGCTTCCAAGGGCAACAGCAGTAAGGACAATAAGAGAGGCAGCCAGGGGTAAAGTCGGAGGTAGAACAATGGAAATTCAAAGGCTTATAGGCAGAGCTTTACGATCTGTTGTAGACCTAAAAGGGCTTGGCGAAAGAACTCTGTGGGTTGACTGTGATGTAATACAGGCTGATGGTGGGACACGTACTGCAAGTATTACCGGCAGCTTTGTTGCTTTAATAGATGCCCTTGATAGTCTTGTGAAAAAAGGTGATCTGGAAAAAATACCGGTAATAGATTATCTGGCTGCTATTAGCGTGGGTAAAGTTAATGATGATATTTTATTAGATTTAGACTTTAGTGAGGATTGTGGTGCTCAGGTGGATATGAATGTTATCATGACAGGTGATGGCAGGATAGTTGAGATTCAGGGTACTGCTGAAGAATACCCTTTTACAAAACAAGAAATGGATAGTCTTTTAAAAACAGCAGAAAAAGGGATTCAAGATCTTGTATTAATTCAAAAAGATATTCTTGGTTCTCTGGCAGATTGGAATCAAAGCAATGGGGATGATGCAGATGACAAATACTAAAAAAATAGTACTTGCTACCCAGAATAAAGGTAAAACAAAAGAATTTGCGGCAATGCTTGCTAAAAGTGGTCTTGATGTTCAAGTTATCTCAATGTCGGATGTTCCTGATGCTCCTGAAATTATCGAAGATGGTAATACATTTAAGGAAAATGCATATATAAAGGCAAAGGCTATTTGTTCACAAACCAACCTTATCACTCTGGCAGATGATTCAGGGTTGGAAGTAGATTATCTTGGTGGAGAGCCGGGAATTGATTCCGCAATATTTGCAGGTGAGCCAAGAGATGATAAAAAAAATAATGAAAAACTTTTATCATCCCTAAGAGATGTTCCCTATGAAAAAAGAACTGCACGTTTTAGATGTGCTATTTGCATTATGACACCAACAGGAGATCATTTTGAAGCTGATGGAACTTGCGAAGGCATAATAATTAGTGAGCCTAGAGGTGAAAATGGATTTGGCTATGATCCCATTTTTTATCTGCCTCAGTATAAAAAAACACTGGCTCAATTGGACCTGGAGCTAAAAAACACTATTAGCCATAGATCAGAAGCTTTTGGGAAGGCTGTAAAAATACTTGCAGATATTTTAAATAAATGACCTTGAACATGTGAAAATATCATGTTATAATTACACCGAAAAAACCTTTGACATGGAGTTTGGTTTGAGGTATAATAAATTTTGTCAGTCATGAGGCAATGCCTTAAGCGGGTGTAGCTCAATGGTAGAGTTCTGGCCTTCCAAGCCAGCCGCGTGGGTTCGATCCCCATCACCCGCTCCAAAAATATCTTTAAGCGCCTGTAGCTCAGCTGGATAGAGCAACGGACTTCTAATCCGTAGGCCACAGGTTCGAATCCTGTCAGGCGTACCATGTATTTTTATTTAGAGTGATTGCAATGGTGGGTGTAGCTCAGGTGGTTAGAGCACCAGATTGTGGCTCTGGGGGCCGTGGGTTCGAGTCCCATCATCCACCCCATAATTAATCTATATAGGTTTGTTGGGGCGTAGCCAAGCGGTAAGGCAGCGGTCTTTGGAATCGCCACTCGTAGGTTCGAATCCTTCCGCCCCAGCCATTACATGAGCCATTAGCTCAGTTGGTAGAGCATCTGACTTTTAATCAGGGTGTCCCGCGTTCGAGTCGCGGATGGCTCACCATTAATAATTTTTTAACATGCGGGAGTGGCGGAATTGGCAGACGCGCTAGACTTAGGATCTAGTATCTACCGATGTGGGGGTTCAAGTCCCTTCTCCCGCACCATACCAAAAATTAAAACCGTACAAGATTCTATGTATTTAGAGGCTTGTCCGGTTTTTCTTTTTGTAGATAATTTCTAACATGGACAAGATTTAAACCAAATTAACATACTAGATTATTTAGGGTTTTTCGACTAATCTAGTACGTCTATTTTAATATAAATAAAGAGAAATTTAGACACCCTTGGTGACTAGATTATCATAAAAATTTACAAAGGTTCATCAATTGTGCCACAGCTTGTGGCACAAATTCCATTTGGCAACCGATGGTTCTCAAGTATTATGAAAACTTATTCAGTAATTTTGACTTGAAAAGATGTCATTATTTACATATCAAAAGACAAATTCCTATAACTACTTACACTAAGATACTTCCATTAGTCTATTAAAGACCTATGGAAGTATTTTTACATTTTTAAGTTGGCAGATGTAAATTTGTTTTATTGTAACATCAATCCAAAACGAACATACAATATAAAAGAAAGGGGAAATTACAATGAAAAAATGTGATAATGAAAAAGAAAATATTGCAATTGCACAACAAAAAGCCAATGTTTCTGTACCTGTTTCGGTAAAACCAAGGGTAAATACAAAAGATGCGATAATGTATAGTTTTGGAGATCCTGTCTTAAAACAAAATTCATGTCAGTGTGAGTATTGTCAAAAATCATATAGATTTGTACTTTCCCAAAATATATGTATAGAAATACCTATTGAATTTTCAGTAGATACAACTGTAGGTAATGCTTATATTGACTGTATTAAAATCATGGAGGAGGAAAAAAGCAATGTCTTATAATACTATCGTGGATTTTTCTCAAGTATTGGGAGATAGAATTCTTCCGTTTCAGGTGGAACTTGATCTTCCTAACTGTGTACTTTATCCTGACTCAGAAAGCAATCAAAAGTTTAGCTATATTATTACCGGTAAAGGTGGCGGCAATGCTGAACACTTGTCTTCTTTTATACTGGGTATTGGTGAAAGTATAGAATCCGACCACATAAAAAATATATCTGTAGATATTAATGGAAATAGTCAGAACGTACTTTTTGACACTACAGGCTCAAATGTAAGTTTAATCAATTTAGATAACGGTTGTTCAGGTTTAAAATTTGATTTTTGGCTAAATAGAAACAATGGTATTATGAAAATTAGCTTTGAGTTAATAGTAGCAAGTGAAGTTACCTCAATACCTCTTTGCCTTATTGGGGCAGATGGCACGGAAAAAAGCGGTTTAACTATTGGCGGGCCATTTTCATTTTTTGATAACGGCGATAACGATAATAATGGTGATAACGATAATAACGGCGATAACGGTAATAATGGTGGTAATGGCAATAACGGCGGTAATGGTGATAAAGATCCACACCATCCAAAATGTTTTGAAGATAAGGCTTGTAAAAAACATTGTTATAAAGCTTTTGATCTTTCTGTACCGGTTTCTATCAAGCCTTATGCCATACCATATAAGCCTGAAGTATACTGTTCAGGAGATATAAAAATTTATCCAGGTATCAAACACTGCCATAATAAGCATGATTGCTTTGATTTTACAATTACTCAAAGAATGGGTGTAAAAATACCTATACACTGTGGTGTGGAAACATGTTATGACAAAACGTGTATAGAGGAATTTGCAGGATACGAGGGAGATAAAAAATATGAAGAGCATGAAGAATACGAAGGACATGAAGAATAAGGATTTTTAAGGAGAAAAAATCACATCCATAATTTAATATGCTTAATAGATTCGCGGTCTTTTGGTCCGCGGATTTTTTTATTTTAAATAAATAAATTTTGAATGTTTTCCGATGCATATATAGCAATCCTTTTTCATAAATTTACTTGACAAAAAAATTATATAATGCTAATATTTCTAGGTAATATTTATGATTATTGTGATTAAATCATCGTGGGTTAAGCTCTATTTATTTCATAATAATTGCGGGAATAACTCAGTGGTAGAGTGCAACCTTGCCAAGGTTGAAGTCGTGGGTTCGAATCCCATTTCCCGCTCCAGAGTAGACAACTGCCTCGGTTTGTGCTGTTATACAAACCGAGGTGTTAATGTATTTAAGGCAAATTTGCATATAGGGTGTTTACTTTTATAACAGTTGTTTATAATATAACTATGCTAATGTTGTCTCACTGTACTGTACAATAATAAAAATTAAAGTAATAGAATTAAGGGGGAGCAAAATGAAGACTAATATTAAAGAAAAAATAAACGGTAAAATTACAATGGAGATTGAGCTAGAGGCATCAGAATTTCAGGTTGCAATAGACAAAGCTGCTAAAAAATTAGCTGGTAAGGTTAATGTACCTGGTTTTAGAAAAGGTAAAATTCCTAAAAATATTCTCAAGCAATTTGTTGGTAATGAAGCTATATGTGCTGAGGCAGTTGATGATATATTGCCGGATACTTATATGAAAGCACTTGAGCAGGAAAAAATCGAACCAATTGACCAACCAAATGTAGATGTGGTTCAGTTTGAAGAAGGAAAGCCGTTAATATTTACAGCTGAAATTCCTGTTAAGCCTGATGTAGAGCTAGGAAAATATAAAGGAGTTGAAGTTGAGCATAAAGGTGTAGAGGTAACTGCAAAAGAGGTAGAAAACTATCTTGGTGTAATGCAGCAACGACATGCTCAAATTGAAACAGTTCCTGATAAAGCTCTGGAAGAGGGAGATACTGCAGTAATAGACTTTGAAGGCTTCTTGGATGGAGTGGCTTTTGATGGTGGTAAGAGCGAGAACCACAACTTAGTTATTGGTTCAAAAACATTTATTCCCGGCTTTGAAGAACAATTAATTGGCATGAATACTGGTGGAGAGAGAGAAATTGTAGTAACTTTCCCTGAGGATTATCAAAATGCAGAGCTAAGTGGTAAAGAAGCTGTATTTAAGGTTAAACTTAATGAGGTCAAAATAAAGAAATTAATGTCGATTGATGACGAATTTGCAAAAGATATCAGTGAATTTGAAACCTTAGAGGAATTAAAACAGGATGTGGAGAATAAATTAAAAATGTCAGCTGAGCAGGAAAATGAGCAGTTGCTTAAAAATAAAGTGGTTGATAAAGTAATTCAAAATTGCCAAGTTGAGATTCCAGAAGTTTTAGTTGAAAGAAAAACTGTTGATTTAATTAAAGATATGGAAGCTCGTATCAGACAGCAAGGGTTAACTTTGGAAAATTATCTAAAGTATACTAATACTAGCGTAGAGCAATTGAGGGAACAATACAAAGAGAATGCTTTAAATAATGTGAAAGCAGACTTAGTTTTAGATGCTATTGCCATGGCAGAAAATATTGAAGTTAGTGATGAAGAGGTAGAAAAAGAGATTGAACAAATTGCAATACAACATAATCAGCCAGCTGACCAGATTAAGCAAATTTTGATGATGCAGGGTAAACTTGATGCCCTTAAAGAAAGCTTGCTTATGAATAAAACCGTCACTTTCTTATCAGAAAATGCCAAGATAGTGGCACCTAAGGTTAAAAAGGCTAAAGCTGTAAAAGTTAGTGAAGAAGAAAATAAATAAAGATGAATAACTGGTAAATTACATAATGGTAAGCCATACAATTTAAGAAGAAAGTAGGTATATACTATGTCTGTGCTTGTACCAATGGTAGTTGAGCATACCAATAGAGGAGAAAGAGCTTATGATATATATTCAAGGTTGCTCAAAGATAGAATTATATTTTTAGGCAGTGGAATAGATGATTATGTAGCTAACCTGGTTATAGCTCAGTTGCTCTTCCTGGAAGCAGAAGACCCTGAAAAGGATATACATCTTTATATTAATAGCCCTGGCGGTTCCATTACTTCTGGGATGGCTATTTATGACACAATGACATATATTAAGCCAGATGTGCAAACAATCTGTGTTGGTATGGCAGCTAGTATGGGAGCCTTCCTTCTTGCAGCGGGAGCTAAAGGAAAAAGACTTGCTTTGCCTAATAGTGAGATAATGATTCATCAGCCCTTGGGAGGAACTCAGGGTCAGGCTGTTGATATTGAGATTCACGCAAAAAGAATTATTAAGATAAAGCACAAATTAAACAGCATATTGGCTGATACTACTAAAAAACCGATTGAGCAAATTGAGAAAGATACAGATAGAGATTACTTTATGACTGCTGAAGAAGCAAAAGAGTATGGTTTAATAGATAAAGTGATGACAGCAAGGGATTCTATAGGTAAAAAGTAACCAACTTTCAAAGTCGTGTTAAAAAATTGGTGAGGTGAAATAATGTATAAATACACCGATGATAAAGGGCAATTAAAATGTTCATTTTGTGGCAAACTACAGGATCAAGTTAAAAAACTTGTAGCTGGACCTGGGGTATATATTTGCGACGAATGTATTGAGCTTTGCAATGAAATCATCGAAGAGGAACTTGGTGATGAGTTTGGCGTAGAAATGGGTGATGCTCCCAAGCCAAAAGAGATTAAGGAAATACTTGATCAATATGTAATTGGACAAGAAGGAGCAAAAAAATCCCTGGCTGTAGCTGTATATAATCATTACAAGCGAATAAATATGGGAATGAAAATAGACGATGTTGAACTACAAAAAAGTAACATTCTAATGCTTGGCCCAACAGGTAGTGGTAAAACGTTATTGGCTCAAACATTAGCTAAAATACTAAATGTACCCTTTGCCATTGCGGATGCCACTTCTTTAACAGAGGCAGGCTATGTTGGTGAAGATGTAGAGAACATTCTATTAAAACTAATACAGGCTGCAGACTATGATGTTGAAAAAGCAGAAAAAGGCATCGTATATATTGATGAAGTTGATAAAATAGCTCGCAAATCTGAAAATCCATCTATAACAAGAGATGTTTCAGGTGAGGGAGTTCAACAAGCTTTGTTAAAAATCTTGGAGGGTACAGTGGCAAGTGTGCCGCCTCAAGGTGGCAGAAAACATCCTCATCAAGAATTTATCCAACTTGATACAACCAATATTCTCTTTATCTGCGGTGGAGCTTTTGATGGAATCGATAAAATTATTGGCAGCAGAATTGGCAAAAAGGGAATTGGCTTTGGTTCAGAAGTAAAGAGCAAGAAGGATAAAAATATAGGTGAAGTATTAAGTAATATATTACCTATGGATTTATTGAAATTTGGCCTAATACCAGAATTTGTAGGTAGATTGCCTGTAGTTGTTACTTTGGAGGCTTTAGATGAATCAGCTCTTGTAAAGATTCTTACTGAACCTAGAAATGCTCTAGTCAAGCAATACCAAAAACTATTTGAAATGGATAGTGTTGACTTGGAGTTTGAAAAAGAAGCTTTAGAGGCTATTGCTAAGGAAGCCATTAAAAGAGAAACAGGTGCCAGGGGCTTAAAAGCCATATTAGAAAGTACTATGCTGGACGTAATGTATGATATACCGTCCAAGAAAGATATCAAGCAGTGTACTATAACAAAAGCAGCTGTAGATGGCAAAAAGCCGCCTATATTAACACTTGAAAAAAAGGAAGAAACGGCATAGTTCAGTCGTCAGAAATCGGAAGACAGAGGTCGGATTAAAACAAATTGCAAAACAAAAGATAATCAAAAAGGGGCTGTTGCAAAAAACCACAAAAAGTGGTATGCAGCAGCTCCTTTAGTATGTTAGCGGCATTTCAATCCGTGTTTAACTGAGAAGTTGTGTTGAAAATAGCAAAGCCTATGGAGTATAGGTGTAATTTATTGCAAAAGAAATATAATGCATGTATAATTTAATAAGTCACACTAAAAAATAATATATTTCTATGCGATATATTACCTTTTTAGTGCAACTTTAATTATTCATTGCATAAAATTACTTTTTTGGAAATATGGGGGGGTATAAGAAAATCTGCTAATCGTATTAATTACAAAGCTTCCGTATAACTATTTTAATAACTGGAGGAGGGAATTTTGATGAATCAAAATGGAAGTAAACAAAAGAAGAAAAGTATAAGCATACTGATAGTATGTTTTATGTTCTTTAGCATATTTTCTCCTGCTGCTATCTTAGCAAGTGATGCAGGAGCGGAAGGAGTAGTTGATGTAAGCCAAGATGTTTTTATGACAGAAGATTACTCAGGTGATGAAGCAATTCGAGAAGAAGGTGAATTGGAAGAATATGCTCCTTATGGTGCTTATGTGGTTATTATGCCCATTGGCTATTCTGTTACAGTAGGTATTTGGGAGGACTTAAGGACTGAGATTAACAATGCGGCGGGAGGAGCAGTAGAGATTGTTGTGACAGCTAATCTTTCTGCAACAGGTGGTGCCATTGTAATTCCCGCAGATACATATGTAATTCTCTTAGCTGATGGAAATTGGAATATAACGAATGACAATGCATCAGATTCAAGTGCTTTTATAGTTGAAGGAACATTAAATTTGGGAGCAGAAAACCCAGGCGGAGGGTTGACAATTAGTGGCTTTACCCTTGGTGCTATTACAGTATTGGATGGCGGTACATTTAATATGTATGCCGGCACGATCAGCGACAACATTTCCGTGCCCGCTCATGATGGCGGCGGCGTGTTTGTGACAGGCGGCACGTTCAACATGCACGGTGGCGAGATCAGCGGCAACGATGTCGATTTCGGCAGCGGAGGTGGCGTGTTTGTGAAGAATGACAGCACGTTCAACATGTACGGCGGCGAGATCAGCGGCAACGGAGCCCAAAGCGGCAGCGGCGTGTCTTTGACCAATTCTAGCACAATGACCATGAGCGGCGGATATATAACCAGCAACACGGCGATTAACAACAGTGGCGGCGTTATTGTGAGCAACAACAGCACGTTCGAGATGAGTGGCGGATATATAACCGACAACACAACAACCGGACAATCCGGCGGTGTGGGTGTGAGCGGCGGCACGTTCGAGATGAGCGGCGGAGAGATCAGCGGTAACACGGCGAATGACAGTGGCGGCGGCGTGACATTAACCGGCGGCAACAGTACATTCACGATGAGCGGCGACGCGTTGATCAGCGGCAACACGGTCAACAACGTAGGCGGAGGCGGTGTGGTCGTGAGCACCGGTGCCACATTTACGATTAACACCACAGGAATCGGCGGAGGAATCATTGGCAACACGTCCAACGGCGTCTGGGGCGGAGGCGGCGTGTGGATAATTGACGGCACAATGATCATGGAACAAGGCGTAATCGCTGACAACACAGCCTCCAACGCCGGAGGCGGCGTGCATGTCTCGATAGACAGCACGCTCACCATGACCGGCGGCACCATCACCGAAAACATCGCAACCCTTGGAGGTGGCGTAGAGATGTCCTCCGGACAGTTTAATTTACAAGGTGGTACTATTAGCAACAACACGGCGACTACCGGTAATGGCGGTGGCATCAATCATAGGGGTGGCTCGATATTTACAAATAGCATAAACGATGCAGTTACTATTACCGGAAACACAGCTGGAGGCAATGGTGGTGGTATATATATGGGTTCAAACGCTATAGCCGCCGGCAATACCCTTCATGTGACAGATGATGTCATAATCAGCAACAACACGGCAGCCAATAATGGAGGCGGAGTATTTATGAATCATACTAATACCCGTCTGAACATGACCGGAGGAATCATTAGTGGCAACACAGCGACTATCGGTAACGGAGGCGGAGTACTGGTAGTATTCGGAGGAACAGAAGTCTCCGTAACAGGAGGCAAAGTCATCAATAATATTGCCCAATTAGACGGTGGAGGAATGTGGATACCAATACCCAGTAGACCATTGCCAACATTACAGGTCGACACAAGTGTCATATTTGAAGGAAATATAGCATTAAGAGGCATCTTTGACTATGGACTTGTCGATGGATTGGCGGACTTTCCGAATATCCAATGGAGTGGAGTAAACAGTGCTCCAGGAACACACTTGCTCAACAACTTTGATATCAACAACTACACCCCGGGTACAGCACCACTCTGGCCTGTAACCTTTGACTTAAACGGAGGTAACGTGGGTGGCAATATAGAAAACATCGTATATCTCTACGAAGAAGGAGAATTGATCGGGCTTCCCGGTGTACCAAAACCGATTCGTCCTGGCTTCACATTTATTGGATGGCAACTAGACGGCGAAGGAACAATCTACACAGCAGAAGAAGTGGCCGACCATGCAGTCTATGGTCCACTCACATTCGTGGCAGTATGGATACCGAAACCTCCAACCATTACAAAAGAAGCAAGCTGGGAGAGGTCAGGGTCACCAATGGCAGGTGATACAATAACCTATATAATTACGATAACAAACCCAAATGAAACAGTTACACTAGATGTATATGACTTTGTAGTAGTAGATCAATTGGATTCACGAATAACCTTTGTACCTAACAGTGTCACTCAAGCTGTATACAACAGTGACGGCAGCTGGCAAACAGTGGTAGCAGATGTATACTACTACAATGGTGAGCTTCGAATAACTCTAAAAAATGAATTGCCGGCAGGTGCTTACATTGTCATTACATTTGATGTGACAATAGCAAGCAATACAGCAGGTCAAACAATAAACAATACAGCAATCTTAAAAGATGCAGATGGTTATGAAGTTGATCGTGACGAAGCCGGAGTGACAATACGTGCAGGTGGTAATGGTGGTGGCGGTGGTCGTCCCGGTGGAGGTGAAGGTCCCGGAGCTGATGACGGCGATGAAGTCACAAGACCGGACCGTCCGGAATTAGATGTATTTACAACTGATCATATATCATACTTAGTAGGTTTCCCGGACGGAACAATCAGACCAAACAGCACAATCACAAGAGCAGAAGTAGCAACAATCTTCTTCCGTCTATTGGATGATAACTATCGTATCCAAGTATGGAGTCAAAATAATCCGTTTAGTGATGTAGTATTGACCAACTGGTTTAACAATGCAGTATCAACATTAGCCAATGCTGAAATAGTAGAAGGCTTCCCGGACGGAATATTCCGAGGAACACAAGCAATAACCAGAGCAGAATTTGTAACAATGGTAGCACGCTTTCTGGATGACACAAATTATACAGGAGCAGACCGCTTCAATGATATAAGTGGACATTGGGCGAGAGAATATATCAATGTAATAGGACAATATGACTGGATTAGAGGCTTTGCCGGTGGTGACTTCAGACCAAATCAAAATATCACCAGAGCAGAAGCGGCAGCAATAGTCAACCGTATGCTAAACCGTCAACCGGAAAGTGTGGAAGATTTATTACCCGGTATGGTAACATGGCCGGATAATATGAACGAAAATGCATGGTTCTATCTGTATATACAAGAAGCAACAAATTCCCATGATTTTGAGATGAAAGCAGATGGAGTACATGAGAGATGGACGGAGCTTTGGGAACCAAGAGACTGGACAGTATTGGAGAGACCCAACTCTAGACCACAAGATATATTATAGAAATTTGAAATTCAAATAATTTAGTGAAGTAGAGGTTGGTGTGAAGGATTAAATTCTTTTGCATCAATCTTTTTTTGATTTATATATTCCAATTCTGTTCATTATTAGGATAAAAAACCTGCCCTGTTGGTAATAATACTTGTAGAAGAAAAAGCAAAAGTTTCAATGGGAAAAGGGGTTGTATATGTATTCATACGGAATGGGTTTGGGAAGTATATTGAGTTTTGTGCAGATATTTTTCATCATTGTTATAGGTCTCTATTTTTGGAATCTCCTAAAGAATCAGCGAGGTAATAAAGTTGCTGTAGAAAGAGAATCAAGGAAGGAGCTGGAAAAGCTTCAAAGGATGCGTAAAGTATCTTTAAGCATACCACTTTCAGAAAAAACCAGGCCTACTTGTTTTAGCGAAATAATTGGTCAGGAAGAAGGACTCAAGGCTTTAAAAGCTGCATTATGCGGCCCAAATCCTCAACATGTGATTGTCTATGGTCCTCCAGGAGTGGGAAAAACTGCTGCAGCAAGGCTGGTGCTAGAGGAAGCTAAAAAATCCATAGATTCACCCTTTGATGATTGTGCAAAATTTATAGAGATTGATGGAGCTACTGCAAGATTTGATGAAAGGGGAATAGCAGACCCTTTAATAGGAGCTGTCCATGATCCAATATATCAAGGTGCCGGAGCCATGGGGATGGCAGGAATTCCCCAGCCCAAACAGGGAGCAGTGACCAAAGCTCATGGTGGTATGTTATTTATAGATGAAATAGGAGAGCTGCATTCAATACAGATAAATAAGCTCCTTAAAGTACTGGAGGATAGAAAAGTAATTTTAGAAAGTGCCTATTATAGTTCCGAAGATAATAGTATACCCGGTCATATTCATGATATATTTCAAAATGGTTTACCGGCTGATTTTCGCTTGGTTGGAGCTACAACAAGGCTGCCAAGTGAAATTCCACCGGCAGTAAGATCAAGATGTATGGAAGTCTTTTTTAGACCGTTATTGGGTAATGAAATAGAAAAGATAGCTGACAATGCAGCAAAGAAAATAGATTTTGAAATAGAAGATAATGCGGTTAAAGTGGTGGCCAGATATGCTACCAATGGTCGTGATGCAGTAAATATTGTACAAATAGCTGCCGGACTGAGTCTTGGGGAAGAGCGTAAAAAGATTTTATGTTCAGATGTAGAATGGGTAGTAAATAGCGGACAATATACCCCTAGACCTGATAAAAAGATTCATCTCAAGCCTCAAATAGGGCTGGTTAATGGACTTGCTGTTTGCGGGCCTAGTATTGGTATGCTTTTGGAGTTAGAAGTAAGTGTTTTACCTGCTCAGGAAGGTAAAGGCAAACTAATAGTAACAGGTGTAGTTGAAGAGGAAGAGATGGGTTCCATTGATGGGAAAAAACTTCGCAGAAAAAGTATGGCGAAAGATTCTGTTGAAAATGTTTTAACAGTACTTAGAAAAAACCTTGATATAGATCCATATAACTATAATATCCATGTAAATTTTCCCGGAGGTGTACCAATAGATGGCCCATCTGCCGGTGTAACGATTGCTACAGCAGTTTATTCAGCTATAAAAAATATTCCGGTAGATAATAAGGTTGCCATGACAGGAGAAGTATCAATAAGAGGATGTGTGAAGCCTGTGGGAGGCATAGTAGCTAAGGTAGAAGCAGCTCGCCATGGAGGTGCACAAACAGTTATTATTCCTAAAGATAATTGGCAGGAGATGTTTAGCTCTTTAAGTGATATTGAAGTGAGAGCTGTGGAAACATTAGAAGAAGTGTTAGAAATAGCTATGCCCCAGGTAACTTTGCATAAGCTTCAAGGTGCTTCATCAAATGTAGAAGTGCTGTTAGCATCTCAAATGTAATTCAAGGAAACCTTTGCAGGAAATACTAATATCATGTAAAATAGCAATATGGCTATTTTGACCATTTATATTTTATCATGGAATCATCTCATCTGAGATGTCATTTGAATTCACCAGGAGGTGTTTGTATGACGATTGAAGTATCTAATTTAAGAAAAGGCATCCCACTCCTCCCATTAAGAGGGGTCTTAGTATTTCCATATATGGTTATCCATTTAGATGTTGGTAGAGAAAAATCAATTAATGCAATTGATAAGGCAATGTTAACTGACAAAGAAATTTTATTGATAATGCAAAAGGATGCTCAAACTGATGAACCTACAATTGAAGATATTTACCATATCGGGACTATAGCAGAGATAAAACAGCTGCTTAAATTGCCAGGTGGAACAATTAGAGTATTAGTAGAAGGAAAAGCAAGAGCAGGAGTAAGCAGTATTAAGGATATTGGAGATTACTTAGAGGCTGATGTAGAAGAGTTTTTTGAGGAAGATGCAATTATTTCTGAAACAGAAGCTCTAATGAGAGCCTTGGTTGATAAATTTGAAAACTACATAAAAGTCAGCAAGAAGATACCGCCGGAAGCTTTAGTATCAGTTATTAACATTACTGAGCCCAACAGGCTTGCAGATGTAATAGCGGCTCACTTAAACTTAAAGCCCAATGATAAACAGTTGGTGTTAGAAAAGATTAATATTATTGAGCGGTTGGAGTTTTTGTGCGAAATTATCACTAAAGAAATGGAAATATTTGAGCTTGAGCGTAAGATAAACATGCGTGTAAGAAAGCAAATGGAAAAAAACCAAAGAGAGTACTATCTGAGGGAGCAAATAAAAGCTATTAATAAGGAACTTGGAGAAAAAGAGGATTTAAAAGCAGAAGCAGACGAAATAAGGGAAAAAATAGAAGATGCACGTATGCCCAAAGAGGCAAAAGAAAAGGCATTAAAAGAAGCCGGGCGTTTGGAAAAAATGTCTCCCATGGTAGCAGAGGCAACAGTTGTAAGAAATTATCTTGACTGGATGCTGTCAGTGCCATGGCATAAGCAAACCAAAGATAGACTTGATATCAATGAGGCTCAAAAAATACTTGATGAAGATCATTACGGACTTGAAAAGGTCAAAGAACGTATTATTGAGTATCTTGCTGTTCGCCAACTTGCTAAAGACATGAAAGGACCTATAATATGCTTTGTCGGTCCTCCGGGAGTTGGAAAGACATCTTTAGCCAAGTCTGTTGCTAAGGCATTGCAAAGGAAATTCGTAAGGATGTCTCTGGGTGGTGTAAGGGACGAGGCTGAGATAAGAGGGCATAGGAGGACCTATATAGGAGCCATGCCGGGTAGAGTGATTCAGGGTATGAAGCAAGCAGGCACCAAAAATCCTGTATTCCTGCTGGATGAAATTGATAAGATGAGCATGGATTTTAGAGGAGACCCATCTGCAGCACTTTTAGAAGTCTTAGACCCTGAGCAGAATACTACATTTAGCGATCATTATCTGGAAACTGCCTATGATTTGTCCAAGGTTATGTTTATAACTACAGCCAATGTACAATACAACATACCCAGGCCATTACTGGATAGAATGGAAATAATCTATATATCAGGCTACACCGAAGATGAAAAGCATAAAATAGCAAGTATTTACCTGCTGCCAAAGCAATTGAAGGAACACGGGCTAACCGAAAAGCAGTTGGAGATATCTGAGAATGGTTTGCGTAGAGTCATTAGAGAATATACCAGAGAAGCAGGGGTAAGGAATTTAGAAAGAGAGATTGCTACCATCTGCCGTAAGACTGCAAAAGATATTGTAGCCAAGAAAGAAAAAAGTGTTAAAGTGACGGCTCAAAATATAGAAAAGTATTTGGGGATTCCACGTTATAGATATGGTATAGCTGAGAAAGAAAGTGAAATAGGCGTATCTACAGGTTTGGCATGGACGGAAACAGGTGGAGATGTTCTTTTTATTGAAGCTACCTTATATAAAGGTAAGGGCAAATTGACATTGACCGGTCAGCTTGGGGATGTCATGAAAGAATCTGCATATGCTGCCTTGAGTTATATTAAGTCCAGAGCTGAAAAATTAGAGATAAATCCCGAAGTGTTTGAGCAGCAAGATATCCATATCCATGTTCCCGAAGGTGCAATTCCCAAGGACGGGCCTTCAGCGGGTATTACAATAGCAACTGCAATGGCATCCACATTAACAAATAAACCTGTTCGTAAGGATTTGGCTATGACAGGGGAGATAACTTTAAGAGGCAAAGTACTTCCTGTTGGAGGTATCAAAGAAAAGGTTATAGCTGCTCATAGAGCAGGTATCCGCAAAGTGGTGCTTTCTAAAGAAAATGAAAAAAACTTGGAAGATGTCCCTCAGTCAGTCAAGAAGAAGATAGATTTTTATTTTGTAGAACATATGGACGAAGTCCTGTCTGTTGCATTGCTGGAAGAATTGCCGGCAATAAAGACAGAAACAGTTGCTAAAGGGGAAGCAAATGAAAGTTAAAAGTGCCAGTTATATTGGGAGTGCTGTAAAGAGGGAGCAATATCCTTCAGAAGGGAAACCGGAGGTTGCATTTGTAGGCAGGTCTAATGTAGGTAAATCATCTCTTATTAATACTTTGGTCAACAGAAGGGGACTTGTAAAGACCAGTGGAAAGCCAGGAAAAACCCGTACAATTAACTTTTTTGATGTAAATGGCGAACTCAATATGGTTGACCTTCCGGGCTATGGATATGCCGCAGTTTCTAAGGGCATGAAGGAAGAGTGGGGCGGCTTTATTGAGGGCTATTTGAGAGAAAGAGAGGAATTGCGGCTGGTTGTGCAGCTGATAGATATTCGTCATGAGCCTACAGTTCTTGACGTGCAAATGTATTCATGGCTGCAAAGCTCTGGAGTTCCTTATTTACTGGTTGCTACAAAAGCTGATAAAATAGCCAAAGGAAAAAGGATAAATCACATAACTAGCATCAGAAAAAAACTGATGCTGCCATCTAATTATCAGGTCATACCTTTTTCATCAGTAAATGGTGAAGGAAAAGCTGATATATGGCAAGTGATAATGGATAGTATAGAACCTCCGTCAATTTAGGCGGAGGTTTAGTTTTTTAAAAACACAATATAGATACAGGATGAAAAATAGGGTTAGGATACTTGAATTTATGAATAATTATGATTGAAAATAATGTTTGTAACGAGTTGCAGAATATTTGCAATCAACAACAGGTCCTTGGTGTGCAATGTGTTGATGGTATAAAAACCATGATTAATTGAAAATTTTTGGAATAAATGGGGGGGTAGTAAGAAAAAGGCATTATTTAACTTGCAATGTATTAAACTATCAAATATCATTTAAAAAACAATTACGTTATTTTATGGAAATAAATTTTATATTATTGCATTTTATGAGATTAATCTTTCACAAATGCTCTTCCAGTAAAAGTGTTTGATGGAAGTTAGTTTCATGAAATAATAAACTCCCGACAAAGGAGATATGATTTCGCAGTCACCATCCTTTGTTGGGAGCACAACCCTCTTTACCTAAAGGCAAAGATTAGGCATAAATCTATTTTAAACCTAATCCAGCCTTAAGTAAAGAGAGGAAATTTAAGGCTGGGAGGTGGATTATGAGGGCTTGAATTTTGCTTTAAAACGTAATGTGAAAATTTAAATTGAATAAGAAAATTAAAAGCTAGAGAAGGGAAGTGTTGTTATGAACCTAAAGTTAAAGAAGAGTGTGGCGGTTTTACTAGTGTTTGCAGTGGTGTTTGCGTTTTCCATGCCTGCGTTTGCGGCTGCATATAGCTTAAGTGGAAATGAAGACATGTATAATCAATTAAGCATGGAAAAAATACAGGATGTTTGGTTGGACTATGTTTATCAGAGCGAAGACAATGAGGCAATGATGTATGAAAGAGGCATTCCTATTTTAGTGACAGTAGCAGGAATTAGAGCAGCATTAGTCCTTTTAGGTGCTGCAAGTCGTTTTATATACACATCTGCTCATGCTTTGCAAAGGTTGAATGAGAGAGGATTTACTAATGCTATAGTTGCTAACTTGATGAATTCGGGAACAAGATTTACTAATGCACAAGGACAGCGAATATTGTATAGCAATGGAAACGCACTTGTTTTGGACAATACTGGACGAACTGTAATTACGGCATATAACAGAGTTAATCTTAGTGCAAAGCAGACAGGAAATGCGGGATGGGTATATGGTTGGCGATAGAGACAAAATATGACATTTCTTAGGTACATTAAGTTAAGGGGTAATTTATAGTAATACAATTAGTCAAGAATACATTTGTCGTGTTATTCTTGACTAATTCATATTATACTTATTATATATAATACGATTAACAACTTGTTAGTTTGAGTAAGTGGTGTTTTAATATTACACTAGACAAATTTTTATGTATTGATACGATACTGTTGTTAGTTTTTGGTTAATTATGGCTGAAATTATCCAATAGTTAATTGGTAGAGCAGTTTTTTTGTCTAATTAGTGTGATAATCAAAGAGGTTATCCTAAAATTACATCGAAAGAATAGGGGTGTTGAAATTGCTTATTACATTAAAAGACGATGCTTACGATATAAATCAGGTTGAGATGATAATTAATTTTAAAAATAAGGAATTTGATGGAGAAATACATAAATGCCATGTAGATATTAAGTTTAAATTTGGCATTCAATGTGTAGTGGGAGACTTAGAGCTTGAAAGAAAGTTTAACCAAGAAATCAACCAAACGATCTTGTGGACTGAGTATGATATTGAAAATTTATACAATGGAGTTAATGAAATTCATAGCTGTAGCCTTGGTGAAAAAAAAGATTATTATGGCATTGGCTTAGTGGAACCGGAGTTTGAAATGCGATGTTTTGTATCTGATAATGAATATGAGGATGGTCTTGTACAGAAGAAGGAAATATTCGTATTATCATATATAAGTGTTGGTATACATAGTGCAGGACCAACCATAAAGCTATGGACAACAAGGGCTGAGTTATTGAGGTGGGTTAATGAGATAAAAGACAAATTTTATAATATGATTTAATTATTTCTGAATGGCCACCTATAATAGGAAATGATGTTTTTACAAATATATCTCCGGAAGCAAGGGCTATTATTCCATCTGGAACAGCATATTGGCCTCCGGAGGGTACAAATTGGTATGGGTTGATTATTACATATGCAGATGATGATGCTTCTAATTCTTTATTACAGTAAGGATAGATTATAAGCCAAAGAGTAAAAAGCAAAGCACTCTGCAATTTTACGGCAGAGTGCTTTGTAATTAGTTAAACTTTTTATTACCATTTAGTTATTTTGTTTTAACAACCGCCTTATAAGCAATAACTGCCAGTAATGAACCAAGCATTGGTGCTAAGATGAAAACCCAGAGGTGAGTTAATGCTGCACCGCCTGCAAATAGTGCCGGGCCAATACTTCTGGCGGGGTTAACAGATGTTCCGGTAAGGGGTATGCCGACAATATGTACAAATACCAATGTCAAACCGATAACTATACCAGCTACAGCTGCCATTTTTTCATTGGCTGTCACACCTAAAATGGTTAAAACGAAAATGAAAGTAAGAATAACTTCAATTATAAATGCACCACCAATACCACCTGCATTGGCAACTCCATTTGTTCCAAGACCACCTGTCATGTCTTGAATGCCAAATGATACGAACATTGTCAAAACAGCAGCAGCGGCAATTGCACCGGCTGTTTGTGATATTACATAACCAATAAAATCCGGGAAGGAAAGTCGTTTATCCAAAAGCATTGCCAGTGAAACTGCAGGGTTTATATGGCAACCGGAAACGCCGCCTATTACATATGCCATTGCTACAATGGAAAGACCGAATGCTAATGCTACTGCTAAATGTCCACCATCTGTAGCGGCACCAAGGAATATAGCACTGCCACAGCCCATGAAAACTAGAACAAAAGTACCAATAAACTCAGCAGAATATTTTTTCATACAACCATCTCCTAATTTATATTGTCTATATTGTCTAAATTGTCTAAATTGTCTAAAATGATAATATCATGTCGTTTTTAAAATGGCAATACTATGTAATTTATGTAGATGTTTAACAAATTTATCTGTAGAGACAAGAACGCTGAGAAGTTCTTGAACCTTGACAATTTTTTAAATTCTGTATATGATGAATAATACATATAGCTTAAATAATAGAAGCCTGTCAATGATAGGGAGTAGTATTTATTTTTAAAGCTTCTGCAGAGAATTGGTCCTTGGCTGCAAGACCATGAAGCTGACAATAAAGAAGTTACCCTGGAGATCAAAGAAGACAGTAGTGGGACAGAAGAACCGTCCCTTTGTCTTATCGGGTCAGTCCGTTATCACTGTATAAAGTGTCATTTAATATGAAATTAAGGTGGTACCGCGAAGCTTTCGTCCTTAAAATAGGAGGAAGGTTTTTTTTATTCCATGATTATTTTAAAAGATTTTTGAAAATAGAGGAGGAAGATGTAATGCAAAAAGTATTAGATAGCAAATATGATCCTAAACAGGTTGAAGAGAAATGGTCTGTCTATTGGGAAGAAAAAGGACTTTTTCACCAGGAACCGCAAGAAGGTAAAGAGCCATACAGTATAGTAATGCCCCCTCCAAATGTCACAGGTTCTTTGCACTTGGGACATGCTCTTAATAATACCCTCCAGGATATTCTAATAAGATTTAAGAGAATGCAGGGATATAATGCTCTTTGGCTGCCTGGAACTGATCATGCAGGTATCGCTACTCAGGCTAAAGTTGAAGAAAATATTGCTAAAGAAGGTTTGGACAAGCACAAGTTGGGCAGGGAAAAATTCCTTGAAAGAGTATGGGACTGGAAGCATGAATATGGAAATACAATTACAAGACAATTAAGGCTGTTGGGGTCTTCCTGTGACTGGCAAAGAGAAAGATTTACAATGGACGAAGGATGCTCAGATGCAGTAATAGAGGTCTTTGTACGTCTATATGAAAAGGGTTTGATATACAAAGGGAACTATATAGTAAACTGGTGCCCAAAATGCAAAACTACAATTTCAGATATTGAAGTTGAGCATAAAGATTCCCAGGGGAAAATCTATCGTGTTTCTTACCCCTTGGCTGATGGTAGTGGAAATATAATAGTTGCAACAACCAGACCTGAAACAATGCTTGGAGATACTGCTGTAGCAGTTCACCCGGAGGATGAACGTTATAAAGATTATATAGGTAAAAGTGTGATATTGCCGTTGATGAATAGAGAAATACCAATTGTTGCTGATGATTATGTAGATCCTGAATTTGGTTCCGGTGCTGTGAAGATTACTCCGGCTCATGACCCAAATGACTTTGAAATAGCCTTAAGACATGACTTGCCTCATGTGGTTGTCATTGGCAAAGATGCTGTAATGACAGAGGAAGCAGGTTCCTATAAAGGGATGGACAGATATGAGTGCAGAAAGCAGTTGGTTGATGACCTGACTAAAGAAGGCTATCTTGTCAGCATTGAGGAGCATGACCATGCAGTAGGTCAGTGTTATCGCTGTGATACTGTTATAGAGCCTTTGGTATCTCCACAGTGGTTTGTGAAGATGAAGCCTTTAGCTGAACCTGCAATTGAAGCTGCCAAAAACGGTCAGGTAAAATTTGTACCGGAGAGATTTACAAAAATTTATCTTGGATGGCTGGAAAATATCCGTGACTGGTGTATTTCAAGACAGTTATGGTGGGGACACAGGATTCCCGTGTGGTACTGTGATGCTTGTGGTAAGGTGATATGTAGTCGAACAGAGCCTCTAAAATGTGATGCTTGTGGTGGAAGCTTAACCCAAGACCCTGATGTATTGGATACGTGGTTTAGCTCAGCATTATGGCCATTTTCAACCCTTGGCTGGCCGGAAGATACTAAAGATTTAAAGCATTTTTATCCCACAAGTGTATTAGTTACTGGAAGAGATATTATTTTCTTTTGGGTAGCCAGGATGTTATTTATGGGTATAGAGTTCAAAAAAGAAGTACCATTTAAGGATGTTTTTATACATGGCTTAGTGTTGGATAGTCAAGGCAGAAAGATGAGCAAGAGTTTGGGTAATGGGGTTGACCCATTGGAGGTTATAGACAAGTATGGTGCAGATACCCTAAGGTTTATGCTTATAACCGGAAACACTCCCGGAAATGACTTAAGGTTTCAATTTGAAAGATTAGAAGGAGCAAGAAATTTTGCTAATAAGATTTGGAATGCTTCCAGATTTGCTTTGATGAATCTGGAGGATTACAATCCTGAGCAGCCTATAGATAGTCGCAACTATACCCTTGCAGATAAATGGATATTAACTCGTTATCAGGAAACAGTAAATAAGGTAACGGAATCTATGGAGAAATATGAGCTGGGAGAAGCAGGCAGGAATATTTATGATTTTATCTGGAATGAGCTTTGTGATTGGTATATAGAAATAGCTAAGCCCAGACTATTTGGGAAAGTTAGTGTTGAAAGCAAGGAAACTGCTCAGTATGTCTTAAATAAAACTTTATCCGGTGCAATACAGTTGCTGCATCCTTTTATGCCGTTTATTACAGAAGAAATTTGGAATCACCTACCCGGAAAAGAAGGTAGCATTATGTTATCAGAGTGGCCGGAAGTTAGGAATATTGATGATAGATCAGATGTTGCAAAAATGCAGCTATTAATGGAAGTTATCAAAGGAATTAGAAATATACGCAGTGAGATGAATGTACCGCCCGGCAAAAAGGCAGAAGCTATCATACTTATTAAATCTCCTGAGGCAAGGGCTGCTCTTGAGGGTAACCTGTCATATATTGAGACCCTTGCAGGGGCTAGTCCAATAAGCATAATAGATAATATGGAAGAAAAGCCTCAAAAGGCTGCGGCAGTTGTTGCTTATGGGGTAGAAGTATACGTACCTCTTGAAGGTTTAATTGATATAGATGTTGAGATAAAGCGTTTGGAAAAAGAAATGACAAATATCAGTAAAGATTTGGAAAGGGTTACTAAAAAGCTTGGTAGTGAAGAATTTCTGAGTAAAGCTCCGGATAATGTAGTAGATAAGGAAAGGGATAAGGAAAAAGAACTTACAGCAAAATATCAAGGACTTAAGGATAGGCTGTTAGTGTTTGGTTACAAAGCGTAAATTCACAAATTACAAATAGTACATTGTAGATAGGGGTGATGATTATAGATGAATTATCAGGAGGCACTTGATTACTTAAAGAATTTGACCACATTTGGCATGAATCTTGGACTTGATCGTATTGAAAAGCTTATGGAGTTGCTGGGAGATCCGCAAAAAGAGTTGAAGGTTGTCCATATTGGTGGTACAAATGGTAAGGGTTCCACAGCTTCTATGTTGAGCTCAATATTAACTGAAAGTGGCTACAAGACAGGATTGTTTACTTCTCCACATATCCATTCATACAGGGAAAGGTTTAGGATAAATGGAGAAATGATAAGCCATGGTGAAGTAGCTGAATTAATTACTATGATTAAGCCTCTTTTAGAAAAAATGGTTCAAGAGGGTTATGAGCATCCAACAGAATTTGAAGTAAATACTGCAATGGCATTTCAATATTTTCACCAGAAGAATGTGGATATATTAGTGCTGGAAGTAGGTATGGGCGGTGAAATAGATTCAACAAATATCATAGATAATCCATTAATATCGATTATTACAAATGTGGGAATGGACCATATGGAGTATCTTGGTGATACAGTAAAAGAGATTGCTACAGTGAAGTCCGGAATCATTAAGAAAGATAGGCCTGTTATTACCGGGTCGGACAGACCGGAAGCCTTGGAGGCTATTGAAGAAAGAAGTAAGTTATGTGATAGCCCATTGTATATACTTGATAGGGACTTTAGCTGTCAGACAGAGGTTCAAGGAAAAGAAGGTTCCATTTTTTCTGTTGAGGGATTAAAGGACAAATACAAGAGAATTAACCTCCCTTTGCTTGGAGAGCATCAAGGTAAAAATCTTGCCTTGGCAGTATGTGCAGCAGAGCTGTTACAGGATATGGGCTATTCTAAAATTACTAAAGCTACGATTTTTGAAGGTACTCGAAAGGTTATTTGGGATGCACGTCTGGAAATTTTTAAAAAAGAGCCATTAATAATAATAGATGTAGCTCATAATGTTGATGGAATAACTACCTTAAAGAAAACTATAGAAAATATTTTTCCGGAGTACAAACTAACTTTGGTAATAGGGATGCTTGCTGATAAAGAAAGAGCAAAAGCAATGGAAATAATAGCACCATTAGCAAACAAAATAGTAGTAACAAAACCTTTAAGCCCCAGAGCTGGAAACTGGGAAGAGCTAAAGATACTGGCAGAAAGATTCTGCCCTGAGGTTTTGCTGGAATCCAGTATAGGAGCTGCTTTAGAGTTGTCTTTGAGCAGCATAGATTCTACTCAAAAGGAAATGATTATTGTTACCGGGTCCTTTTATATGGTTAGTGAGGCTAGAAAATGGTTGAAAGAAAACATATAAAAGAATAAAATTAAATGTATCGTTACAAACATAATGGTTGTAAAAGAGGGGGCATCTTATAGTATGAAAGTTTTTAAGATACCAGAAGCGACAGTAGGCAGGTTGTCAGTTTATTCGCGGTTTTTATGTCAAATTAGCAAAAAAGGTATTATTACTATTTCCTCAGTTGATATTGCTCAAGGAGTGGGGGTTAGCCCGGCCCAAGTTAGAAAAGATTTGGCTTATTTTGGGGAGTTTGGTACGAGGGGTGTAGGCTATAACGTAAAAGATTTATATAATAATATCCTAAAAATACTTGGGCTTAACAAACGTTGGAAGGCTGTTTTGGTAGGAACAGGTAACTTAGGTACGGCACTATGTACTTATGATGGCTTTAAGGAAAGAGGTTTTGATATAGTAGGTATTTTTGATAATGATCCCCAAAAAATTGGTTCTAAAATGAATGATTTAGAGATCATGCCAGTTGAAGCATTGCCCGAAGTAATAAAGAAAAATCAGGTTAAGATAGGTATTATTACAGTACCCAGCGAATATGCACAAGATATTGCAAATTTACTTATTGAAAATAACGTAACTACTCTTTTAAACTTTGCACCAAGGCTTCTTGCTGTTCCAAGGGATGTTATAGTGAGAAATGTGGATTTATCAGTAAACCTGGAAATATTGACTTTTAATGTTACTAACCAGACAAGATAAACAAAAATAGGATGACCACACAAGGTACCACTACAAAAGCATTGTATATTCAATCCTGTAGGGGTACCTCTATGTGTATGCCTGTGTCAGAAAACCCCATAATATTTGATTTTTTAAAAAATATGCAGGACGGTGGCATTTTATGGCGAAATTAATATTAGCTTCAGCTTCGCCAAGAAGGCGGGAATTGCTCAAACAAATTGGAGTGAATTTTGAGGTTTTTCCAAGCGGGGTTGATGAGAATATAACTATAAAAAATCCAATAGAATATGTGAAAGAACTGTCTTGCATGAAAGCATTATGGGTAGCTGAAAGGGTATCAAAAGGTATTATCTTGGCTGCTGATACAACAGTATTCCATAAAGGTAACATTTTAGGAAAACCTTCGGGGCAAAAAAATGCAAGAGGCATGTTGGAAACATTAAGTGGAGATACCCATGAGGTGATAACGGGAATCACATTGCTGGATAAGGATGAACCAGAAAAAATAGTTATTGATCACTGTATTACTAAAGTACATTTTAAGAAGCTGACAAAAGAAATTATTGATAATTATGTTGCCACTGACGAGCCTATGGATAAAGCCGGATCATATGCTATCCAAGGCTATGGTGCAGTATTAGTTGAAAAAATACAAGGGGATTACTCTAACGTTGTGGGTTTACCAATATCCAAACTGTTAGAACACCTTTTAGCATTTAATGTAACTTTCAAATGGATTAATGTCGATCATAGCAAAAACGCCGGGGATTCTTGAATTGAATAGGATTTTTGGAGGTTGATTTCTAAATGAATAATGAATATCGACTGACATTAAAAAAAATGCCTGAGGATATTCGACCGAGAGAGCGTTTATTGCAAAATGGGGCAACAGCATTAAGCTCAAGTGAGCTTTTGGCAATTCTTTTAAGGATAGGAAATAAAAAAGAAACAGCTATTGATATGGCCAATAAGATTTTGTGTCACTGTGGTGGTTTAAAAGCTCTGGCTAATATATCTATAGAAGAGCTTAGCAGTTTTGATGGAATAGGCTTGGCAAAGAGTACCCAGATAAAAGCGGCAATTGAGCTTGGGCATAGGATATATAAAGAAGTAAATGTAAATAACCCCAAGGTCACGAATCCGGCACATGTGGTTGATTTAGTTATGGATATGCAGTTTTTGAATAAGGAGCATTTTCGGTTAATCAGCCTGAACACTAAAAATCATGTTGTTGGAATAGATGAAATTTTTGTTGGTACTTTAAATAGTGCTATTATACATCCGAGAGAAGTTTTTAAAAAAGCCTTGGAAAAAAATGCGGCTTCAGTGATATTGGTTCATAATCACCCCAGTGGCGACCCTGAACCCAGTAGAGATGATATCCAAGCGACCAGCAGGCTTGTGAAGGCAGGAGAAATATTGGGGATAGAAGTTCTTGACCATATTATTATTGGAACAAATAGATATAAAAGTTTAAAAGAATTGTCAGTAATGTAGTGCCAGAACTTACCCTTTGATAATAATGGTGCCAATGCTATACTATAACTAATCAACTTGAAAACTGTCTTACCAAACCTCACACTAATAATGTGGAGGCGTTTTTGAAAGCTAACCGGGAGAGGAGTAAATATATGTTTTTTGCAAAAGACTTAGGAATAGACCTGGGTACAGCTAATATACTTGTTCATTTACGTGGAAAAGGCGTTATTAGTAAAGAACCCTCTGTTGTAGCAGTTCAAAAGGATACAGGAACAGTTTTAGAAGTAGGTGAAGAAGCCAAGAAAATGATAGGCAGAACACCGGGAAATATTATTGCTATTAGACCAATGAAGGATGGTGTTATTGCAGATTTTGAAATAACATCAACTATGCTTCGTTACTTTATCAATAAAGCCCTAAAGAATGAAGGCAGTAGCATTATGACAAGACCAAGGGTGGTAGTTTGCATTCCATCAGGTATTACTGCTGTTGAAGAAAGAGCAATAAAGGAAGCTGCAATACATGCAGGAGCCAAGGAAGTTTATTTGATAGAAGAGCCAATGGCTGCAGCTATTGGAGCAGGATTGCCGGTTCATGAGCCGCTAGGTAGTATGATTGTTGATATTGGTGGAGGTACTACTGAGGTAGCTATTATATCGTTAGGCGGTATAGTAACATCCAGATCTGTCCGTGTTGGTGGAGATGAAATGGATGATGCAATCGTTCAGTATATTAAAAAACACTATAACCTTATGATTGGTGAAAGAACAGCAGAAGAATTAAAGATACAGATTGGAGCAGCATATTTCCCACCTACTAACGAAGGTGAAGAGCGAGCTAAGATGGTGGTACCTGTAAGGGGCAGGGATTTAGTGGAAGGTCTACCTAAGACCATTGATATAACAGGTGCGGAAGTTAGAGAGGCACTAAATGAACCTGTAACAGATATTATAGAAGCTATCAAGGCATGTCTGGAAAAAACCCCACCTGAATTGGCAGCAGATGTTATGGAAGGCGGCATAGTTATGGCAGGTGGAGGTTCTCTCTTGTGGGGGCTGGATGCATTGATCAGTGTCGAAACAGGTATGCCTGTTCATATGGCGGAAGATCCACTATTGGCCGTTGTTAATGGTACCGGGAAGGTATTAGAAAATATAGATATACTTAAGAGGGTATTAGTACCTAATAAAAAACTGGGCTAGAGATGTAGGTGTATGCAAATGACACGAAAATTTTCCAGAAAAAAGAGTATAATCGTTGGTATTATACTTGTAATGATACTTCTGGCTAGTATTAGATTTACTGCAGCAATTGATAGAACCGAGTTAACACAAGTAGAAATTATTTTTCGTGACTTAATGGCCCCGCTTTATAGCGGGGTTATGCAGGTTTCTAGCACAGTAATGAATATAGGAAATAGCATAACTTCATACAATGAACTTTTGGAAGAGAATAGAATATTAAGGGAGCAAGCTAAACAGCTAACCATGCGAAATAATATGCTGGAAGAATATCGTTTGGAAAATGAGCGGCTTACTAAAGTTCTGGATCTTCAAGAGGCTAAAGGAGACTACTTAGATCTTGTTGCTGCAAGGGTAATCGCTAGAGACCTTGGCAATTGGTTTGATACGATTGTTATTGATAGAGGTACGAATCATGGTATTGAAGTTGATATGGCTGTGATTAATCATCAAGGTCTGGTAGGGAGAGTAGTTGCTACTTCAAGAAACACTTCTACGGTTATGCTTTTATTGGATAGAGAAAGTGTTGTTGGTGCACTAATCCGAGAGAGCAGGGCAGTTGGGATGGTTGAGACGACTACTTCCGGAGATTATCCTCTGCAAATGATTCGTATACCACTTGATGCTTTAGTAGAAGTGGGTGATGTCGTTGTAACATCAGGTTTATCAGAAATTTTCCCAAAAGGTTTGAAAATAGGTTATGTTGCTGAAATAGATACGGCACCTACCGGTCTTTTTCAACAAGCAATGATAATCCCAAATGTAGAGTTTAATACATTGGAAGAAGTGATGGTTATTACAAGGGTTATCATGGGCCTTCCAGATAATCATCTTCCAGACGATTATCTTTCAAATGAAGATCTCCCAAATGATGAAGGATTGGGAGAAGGTGAAGATGAATGAAGCACGTATTTTTGATGGGTATTTTATTGGTAGTATGTTTAGTCCTCCAAGCTACTGTATTTAACTATCTGACAGTAGCCGGAGTAAAACCTGACTTACTATTGATTATTATAGTTTTATATGGTCTTCTTTACGGAAAAAAAGCAGGAGTTTTAGGTTTTGTCTATGGATTGGTAGAAGATTTACTTACTGGACGTTTCATAGGTTTTAATGCCATAACCAAAGGTCTAATGGGATTATTAATTGGGTATTTAGAGCCGAAATTATTTAAGGATCATATGTTAGTACCTGTTGTGATGCTTTTGGTGGGAACTTTTGTGTATGGGGCATTTGCCTATGTGGTTGGTTTGGTAATTGGACTATATTCAGTTTTTGAATTTGAAGCTTATTTAAGGATTATAATTTTGCAATCCATATATAATGCTTGCTTGGCTCCATTTTTATATGGAAAGTATTATACAATCAGCATGGAAAGGTTTATGAAGAAACTAAGGAGGTAAGGGATATTGGAAATTCATCATAAAATATTGCAAAAAAAACTAATGATATTTTTATGTATAGCCCTTATAATCTTTGTGGTTCTCGTGGCAAGGCTATTTCAGCTGCAGGTGATAAATGCTGATTATCTTGGGGAGCGAGCAGATAGGAATAGTACCAGAATGACTTTTACGGAAGCAAAACGGGGCGATATAATTAGTGCCGATGGCCAAGTATTAGCTACAAGTATTCCGTATTTTAGAGTATCTATGTCTCATTTACCCGTAGATGAGCGGAATATGGTGATAGCAAACCTAGCTGAGCTTCTGAATGACCCTGAGCTAGATCAAGAAGCTATCAATGAAAAAGTGAGTGGTCATACAAGAAGGTTTGAGCCTTTAGAAATAGTTACTTTACAGTGGGATGAAGAGGGTATAGAAACCATTACAAGGCTGGAAGAAAGAAGGGCTGATTTACCCGGAATTATAATTGAGGAAGTGCCACAGAGATATTATCCCTTTGGCAGCTTGGCAGGTCATACTGTAGGTTATGTAGGTCAAATTAATCAAAGTGAGCTGGATACCTCCAGGGAACAGCTTCCTCCGGAAATCTTTCCGGGGTATACCTATCTTGTGGACGATATAATTGGCAAGACGGGTATAGAAAGGGTAGCAGAACTAAGATTGACTGATGGGGTGCCTATAGGGTTAAGAGGACAGCATGGTAGACGACAAGTAGAAGTTAATGCCGGAGGCAGGCCGGTTAGAGAAATTTTCAATATTCCACCGACACCGGGAAATAATGTTATTTTAACTATTGACACCAGGTTACAAAAAGTAGCAGAAGAAGCTATGGCTGATGTCATTGAAAGAGCAAGACGAGATAATCCCAGAGCTGGTGGGGGTGCTCTTGTGGTTATTGATGTAAGGACAGGTGCTATACTAGCTCTGGTCAGTAAACCAGGTATAAATCCCAACGATTTTGTTGATGGAAGTTTTGAAGAAAGAAGATATTACTACGAGGATCCTGTACTTACACCACAGGTTAACAGGGCTATTAGTTCTGCTTATCCTCCAGGTTCTACGTTTAAAATGATTACCCATATGGCAGCTCTGTCAAGCGGTAACATTGGTCTAAACCATACAATTGTATGCCAAGGTTCCTATTGGAGACCTCCTTTTATTAGGTGCATAGGAATTCATGGTTCGATAGGCTTTCATAGAGCATTAGCTGTTTCCTGCAACACCTATGCACAAGACATAGCCTTTCATGCAGGGATCGACAGTATTGTTGATATAGGCCAACAGTTTGGCCTGGGGATAAGGAGTGGGTCTCAGGATTTAATTGGCGAGCGAACAGGTCTTTTACCTTCTCCTGAATGGAAGCAAGCAAGTGATATGATTATTACAGGAAGATATGAGAGTAGAAGAACAGAGATAGAGCAGAGATTTCAAACCCTACGAGGAGAAGCCACAACTTTAGAAGAGATTCAAGAAGTGGATAGGCAAAAAAATAGGGAGCTGGCAAACTTAGAGGCGTGGTTTAGGAGCGAGCATAGTTTTCAAACTCGTTGGCATCCTTTTGATACTTTTAATACATCAATAGGTCAGGGTAATGTAAATCTTACAGTATTACAACTGGCAAATTTTACAGCAACCCTTGCTAATGGTGGTACCAGATTTGTTCCACGTCTTATAGATAGAATCGAAACTCCACAAGGTGAAATTGTAGTACAGTACGAGCCGGAAATAGCGGCGGTTGTTGATATTGCACCGGAAATTTTGACAGAGACTATACGAGGCATGTATTATACCTCCCACAGGCCTTTTGGGACAGCTTCTACATGGTTTAGAGGTTTGCCGCCTCATATTACCGTAGCTTCAAAAACCGGGACTGCAGAGACAGGGCGGGCCTGGGATGGCTTCCATGGGGTCTTTGTTGCTTTTGCTCCTGTAGATGAGCCTCAGATTGCCATTGCGGTTTTAGTTGAATATGGTCGAGCTGGGGGGCGTACCGGGGGACCTGTTACAAGAGCAATAATTAATGAATATTTTGGTTTAAACAACTGAATTGGATAATTGAACTGGATAGTTGAAAAATATCAATAAATTATAAAGAAATAGCAATGAATTTGCCAGAACAATAGGGATATTTTCTAGTGTTGTCATAAATTGGAGTAAAAACAAGGAATTTTGTTCCTTGTTTTTCTATATAGTTTGCAGGAATTGATGTTTATTCGTAGAAAGTTATTGTATTCCATTCAAATCAAAAAGCATGTTTCATGATCCATGAGGCAAGAAAGGTTATACCAATTTTGATTTAAATCATAGATTAAATCGAAATTGATACAATACTACTTTCCTTACGCCAAAGGCGTTTACGGATTGATTTTTATCCGTAAATTAAATTGGAAATAGTATTATAATTTTGCAATATGCCTCATGTTGGGGGAGCTGGTGAATATTATGTCAGATAAAAAAGCAGATCACATAAAACAAGAGCTGGCAAAAACAGCAAGTGATGGTAATGTTTCAGAAAATGAAACAATTTTGGTGCAAAGAACTATTCGTTCTGGACAAACAGTTCAGTATTCAGGACATGTTGTCATACTTGGAGATGTTAACCCTGGAGCTGAAATTATTGCTGGTGGTAATATTATGGTGCTAGGTTGTTTAAGGGGAGTTGCTCATGCAGGTGCCATTGGTAACCAATCAGCAGTTGTAGCTGCTTTTAGGCTGGAACCTACCCAATTGAGGATAGCCAATCATATTACCCGAGCACCGGATGGAGAAACCTGGCAACCTCAACAACCGGAGGTGGCTAGGATTAAAAATGGAGTAGTGGTTATTGAAAAGCTGCAGTCAGTAGGTGAACGTTGCCTGAATCTTTGTTAACTTAAACTACCAACTTAAGGAGGAAGTATTATGGGAGAAGTGATAGTTATAACATCTGGCAAAGGAGGAGTGGGCAAAACTACTACAACTGCCAATATTGGGACAGGTTTGGCATCTTTGGGCTACAAGGTTGTTATGCTGGATACTGATATTGGACTACGCAACCTTGATGTTGTAATGGGGCTGGAAAATAGGATTGTTTATGACATTGTTGATGTTGTTCATGGACATTGTAGAGTAAAGCAGGCATTGATCAGGGACAAGCGCTTTGAGGATTTACATTTACTACCTGCTTCTCAGACGAGGGATAAGAATTCAATAAATGAAGATCAAATGCGTAAGCTATGTAAAGAGTTTAAGGAAGAATATGATTATGTTTTAGTTGATTGTCCGGCAGGTATAGAGGGTGGTTTTAAAAACGCAATAGCAGGTGCAGATAGAGCTATCGTAGTTACGACCCCTGAAGTTTCAGCTGTAAGGGATGCAGATAGAATAGTAGGTTTATTGGAAGCACATGATTTGAAAAGTCCCAAGTTGATTATTAACAGACTTCGTCCTCATATGGTGAAAAAGGGCGATATGATGGATATTGATGATATGATTGAAATTTTAGCAATTGAGCTTTTAGGTGTTGTACCGGAAGATGAATTTATAGTTGTTTCAACTAATAGGGGTGAACCTGCTGTTTTGGATAAAAATTCATTAGCAGGAGAGGCATATAGAAATATTTCATTAAGGATAACTGATGAAAGTGTGCCTATTATGCAGTTGGATGATAATACAGGGATAATGAAAAAACTTCGTAAACTTATAGGGTTTTAGAGAACATAAAGTTAAGGGGGCGTAGGTTATGTTACAGCTTTTACAACGTATATTGGGGGTTGGCCAATCACCAAGTAAATCAGTCGCGAAGGAAAGGTTGCGACTGGTGTTGCTCCATGATAGAACAAGTATTCCACCCCATGTAATTGAGGCTCTTAGAGGGGATTTAATAAAATGTATTTCAAAGTATATGGAGATAGATGAAAGCAATCTTGATGTTAGTCTAAGTGATGATGAAGAAGCAGTAGCTTTAGTTGCAAATATTCCAATCTTAAAGGTTAGACAAATGCAATAATATCTTTAATGAGATGATCTTAACTTAAATCCTTGCATATGCAAGGATTTTTGATTCCAATTTTTCTAATACTAATTATCCCTATCTTTGTGATATAATCATATAAATGGGGGTAGAGGCAATGCAATTACCAGAAAAAAAGATGCTAAAAAATATAGATTATCCTTTTGTTTTAGCTTTGTTAGCTATCCTTGGGTTGAGCATTGCTGTAATGCAAAGTGCTACTGCATCATTTACAGATGATTTTGCAACAAGACACATAAGATTTATAGTGATTGGTCTTGTGATAATGGTGTTTATTTTGGCTAATGATTACAGGCAATGGCAAAAGTATTCGAAGTATTTATATGCTTTTGCTATAGCTATTTTGTTTTTAACTTTACCTTTTTTGTTGGGACATGAACTACGCGGTGCTACCAGATGGATAAATATTGGAGGCTTTACATTTCAGACATCAGAGCTAGCTAAGCTTCTAATTATCATTGCCTTTGCTGATTTCCTTGCAAAGAGGCAGGGAAATCTGGTAACTTTTAAGCAGTTTTTGCCATGTTTTGCGTTCATTGGTATACCCACACTGCTAATATTGCAGCAGCCTGATCTGGGAACGTCCCTTGTATTCATTGCCATTCTTTTGGGGATGATGTTTGTAGCCGGTGCAAATGCAAAGCTTTTAGTTGGACTATTTACAGGTGGGCTAGTAGCTGTTGTAGGATGGATATATACGTACCTGCGGTGGGGGTCGATCCCGATGCCTTTAGCAGATTTTCAGCTTGGAAGATTAACATCATTTTTAGATCCTGCTGCAGATCCCACGGGTACAGGATTTCAGCTAATTCAGTCTCAGTTGGCTATAGGATCCGGAGGAATAACTGGTCAGGGATTGTTCCAAGCATCTCAGATACAATTAAGATTTCTACCGGATCATCATACGGATTTTATTTTTTCCGTAGTTGGAGCAGAACTTGGCTTTATTGGGGCAGTGATATTATTGGCTTTGTATTTCTTTTTGATTTATAGGTGCATTTATATAATGGCCCATGCTAAGGATATGTTTGGTGTTTTAATGGTAGCTGGTGTTACATCTATGTTTTTATTTCATATCCTGATAAATGTGGGTATGACTATAGGTATTATGCCTATAACAGGTATACCTTTGCCGTTGTTTAGTTATGGAGGTACCTCGATGATATCCAATTTGATAGCCTTGGGGATAGTCCTAAATGTTAACATACGGCGAAAAAAGATTATTTTTTAATAAAAATTAAATATTATC